>Ga0068714_10000097_pt1 | contig 181812 bp, 172 predicted proteins | sample MTBNYHSulfiMetaG_FD_62988 | JGI IMG/M metagenome (GOLD analysis project Ga0068714, IMG submission 62988) | Enrichment culture microbial communities from rom New York Harbor, USA that are MTBE-degrading - MTBE-NYH (New York Harbor Sulfidogenic)... | ecosystem: Environmental > Aquatic > Marine...
GCTGCGTCAGGGTTTCCCCCATTGCGCAATATTCCCCACTGCTGCCTCCCGTAGGAGTCTGGACCGTATCTCAGTTCCAGTGTGGCCGTTCAACCTCTCAGCCCGGCTACCCGTCTCTGGCTTGGTGAGCTCTTACCTCACCAACTACCTGATAGGCCGCAGGCCCATCCCCAAGTGTATCGCTACCTTTTACCACTTACATCCCAGTGCGTGGTCTTATGGGGTATTAGCCCAAGTTTCCCTGGGTTGTCCCCCTCTCAAGGGTAGGTTACCTACGTGTTACTCACCCGTCCGCCACTAACTCATCTCTCCGTATTGCTACTTTAAAATGAGTCCGTCCGACTTGCATGTGTTAGGCACGCCGCCAGCGTTCGTTCTGAGCCAGGATCAAACTCTCAAATAAAAGTTTTAACGGGGCCTACTTCTCAGTTTTCAAAGAACGTAGAGAAAAATAAAGGCTATACCAAGTAGTATAGCCTTATTTCACAGATCTACCTGGTTTTCTCTAAACCATTTTCAGACCTTTTAAAGTCATCTATATCTTAGCATAGCATTTTTTAAGATATAGTCAATATATGAATATAATCGATTATTGATAAATATTGCTAATTATGATCATTTTTTGGAAAAAAAACCTGACTATCTCTAATTTTCATCGGATAAAAAATAAATGACGGCATTCTTATTTCATATCCTGCAGAAAAAAATTGCTTTTTCGCTCCAGGCCAACAGTTGATTCAGGTCCATGCCCTGGAAGGACTTTTACATCATCAGGTAGTGTCATTAACCGTTTTGCAGAGTCCCTGAGTTTTTTCACATCTCCTCCAGGCAGGTCAGTCCTTCCGACAGTGCCTGCGAAGAGCGTATCACCGGTTATTACAATTCCTTCTCCGTAAAGGCAAATCCCGCCGGGGCTATGGCCCGGGGCATGAATAATCATAAACGTCAGATTCCCGACTGTCAAATGGTCTCCTTCAGTAACAAAAATATCGGGCTCAGGTATAGAGTAGAGTTCAAAACCGAAAAGAGCAGCGTGCTCCTTTGCGCTTTTGTAAATTTCAAGATCATCTTTGTGAAGGACAATCGCGGCTTTTGTTTCTTCTTTTATATCGGAGACCGCTGCAATATGGTCAAAATGTGCATGTGTACATACGATATATTTCACCTTGAGCTTGTTCTCATTAATAAAATCGAGAATCCTGTCCGGCTCATCTCCCGGGTCAACAATAAAAGTCTCTCTGCTCTTTTCATCCGCAAGGATAAAACAGTTGTTCTCGAGTGGCCCGACAATGAACTTTTTGATAATCATAAAAAATATCCGCCCTCCATAGCACCCGGTAAATATTAGCCCAAAAAAGGTGAAAGGTCAACAGACCGAAAGAAGCCTGTTCCCCGGATCAGGACTTCAGTATGGTCTTCAGATAGTGGAAATCGAAAGGTTTCAAAAGGAAAAAATCCGCGCCCACCCTTAAAAATTCGACCTCTTTATGGTATATGCTCGTGCCGATAATAGTCAGGGGGATACCGAGGTTTCTGACCTTTCTGACCAGTTCAATCCCATCCATCCCCGGCATATTCAGATCTGTGATCAATAAACCGCAGGGTGTGTCCTCGAGTATTTCAAGAGCTTCTCCGCCGTTTCCGGCTGTGAGAGCCTCGTAGCCGTTAAAAGAAAAAAAATCTGCGAGGAGATTCCTTACAGGCTCTCCATCATCCACAATCAATACCCGGTTTTTCAGGGTTCTGCGCATTTTTCTTTTTACTACTTCTGGTTGTAATTTGTCAACTATATAATACAATCATCAGGTGATAGACCTTTTCGCCTCAATAGATTCAAAATTGTGTATCTTGCACATGTATCCTGCAAAAAGGAAGAAGGAAAAAATGGTTCGGGATTACAGAAAGATTATAGGAGAGACAATCAGAAAATGCAGGCTCGCTGCTCATATGTCTCAGATGGCTCTTGCTGAAAAAATCGGAATATCTTATCAACAATTGCAAAAGTACGAAAAAGGGATCAACAATATCTCTGTCTATCGCCTCCAGCAGATCTGTGAGTCCCTGAATATCCCTCTCAGCGCCTTTTTCGGAGGCAGGGAGGCTGAAAAAATAGCAGAAGATTCCAGTAAATACGGCATACACAAGGAAGAAAAGACCCTCCTTGACCTTTTCCGCCGTATCGAAAACAGGGATATCAGGCGCGGTCTGCTTATTGAGATGAAAGGTATAGTAAAGGAATTAAAAAAGATATAGTCTCTTGCCTATCCTCTGAATTTCTGTTTTACCATCTTCAATACGTAAGCAAACTCTTCGCTCTTTAACAGATAACTCAGGGAAAAATAGACTGCAACACAGAATGCCATTGTTCCGCCCAAATAAATAACCTTCTGAATTGTATAGCCGGACTCCTGCCAGAGTTTTCCGTGAAGAAGCATCCCGCCTCCAAGTCCCATCGGAATCGCGGCAGAGAGGCTTCTCATGAAGGAAGAGACAATTCTCCTGCCGTCGACCCTTTTCAATTTTTTTCTGAGGAACATGAATAACAGTAAAAAGTTTATTACCGAGGCAATAGAATTGGCAAGGGCCAAACCACTATGTTTCAGCGGTTGCATCAAAACTACACTCAGTAGTACGTTTGCAGCCAATGCGACTACAGCCACCTTAACAGGTGTCTTTGTGTCCTGCATTGAGTAGAAGCTTACCGTTACCATCCTTACTCCTACGACAGACCAGATGCCGATAGAATAAAATAAAAGGGCCTGAGCCGTCCCCACTGTCGCTTCATAATCAAACTCCCCTCTCTGAAACAGTATATTTACTATCGGCTCTCTTAAAGCTATTAAGCCGGCCATTGCGGGAATTGTGATAAAAAACAACAACCTGATGGCAAATGAAAAGTCTTCTCTGAGCCTGTCGTAGTCGCCTTTTACAGCATGCTCCGAGAGCGCCGGAAGAACCGCCATCCCCATTGCAACGCCGAACATCCCAATGGGGAATTGAATGAGTCTCATTGAATAATAAAGATATGTGATGCTTCCCTCTGCGAGATACGATGCAAGGATCGTACTGACAAATATGTTTATCTGCGCCACGGCCATCCCCATTGTTGCAGGCATGACAAGGAGGGCCATTTTTTTCAGACCCGGATGTCTGAAACCATATTCGGGCTTCAGGCTATATCTGTTCCTGAAAAAAGAAGGCAGTTGAAATGCAAACTGGGTGAACCCGCCGGCTGTGACACCTATTGCAACCGCAAGAATAGGCTGTTCGATCCCGTATGCAAAGAGCAGGACTGCAGCTATAATCGTAACATTCAACAGCGCCGGTGCAAGCGCGGGGACGAAGAAGACGCGTCTAGTATTCAATGCACCCATTACAAGTGCTGCGAGACTCACAAAAAGAAGGAAGGGAAACATCACTCTTGTGAGCACGACAGTTAACGAAAACTTTCCGGGCATGCTGAGAAATCCGGGTGCTATTGCTGCTACAATTGCCGGTGAGAAGATGATTCCGAGGACACAGACCGAACCAACAATCACGGAGATAAAGGTAAAAGTTATTCTGACAAGTCTTTCCGCTTCTTCCTTCCCGTGTTTTGTCTGATATTCTGAGAGTACCGGAATAAAGGCAGCTGACATAGATCCTTCTGCGAACAACTCCCTTAAAAGGTTGGGAATCCTGAAGGCGACAAAGAATGTGTCGGCAGTGCCCGTTGCTCCGAAAAACCGCGCGAGTATCATGTCCTTTACATAGCCGAGGACACGGCTGATCAAGGTTGCTAAAGACATTAAACCTGCAGCTTTTGCTATGTGCTTTTTCTGGTCTCCCCGGATCATCTTTCCGATGTGTGTTATCCCGAAATCTCTTTAATGCTTCTGATTTCCTTTGCTTCACCGATAAGAATCATGACCGTCATATATAATGAATCAAGGAAGCCCCATCCTTCAATCAGCATATAACCGGAGACTCCCGACATAAAAACAATACAGAGCAATAGCAAGACTAACCTGAGCTTCCGTAATATCATGTTGTGGATTATATCAAAAAAGAATGTATAAGTTTGCAAAATACAGGAGAGGTTTTTTAAAATCCTCTATGGGCATACTCCTTGAGATTGTCACAAAGAAAAAGGAAAGGCTGAAAGACCTGAAATCACGCGTGCCTTTAAGTGAGTTGAAACGGAAGATTGCCGAAACCGGACGACCGAGGGATTTCCAGACCGCCGTGAGACGGCTCCCCGATGAAAAAATCAGACTGATCGCGGAGATAAAGCAGGCTTCTCCGTCAGGAGGGCTGATCAGAAAACGCTTCGACCATATGTCCATCGCGGGAACATATGAAAAAAAAGAAGTCAATGCTATTTCAGTGCTTACCGAGGAAGATTATTTTCAGGGAAATCTTTCCTTTCTTCCCGATGTCAGGAATATTTCGGCAAAACCTGTTTTAAGAAAAGATTTCATATTCGATGAATACCAGATTTATGAATCGAGAGCTCATGAAGCGGATGCCGTACTTCTCATTGCGGCAATACTCGACAGGAATCAGGCAGCCGAATACCTCAATCTCGCAAAAGAACTCGGCCTGTTTGTGCTCTTCGAGATCCACGATTTTAAAGAACTGGAAGCAGCACTGCTTGTTGACTGCGATATCATAGGAATCAACAACAGAGACCTTAAAACACTGGAAGTCGACATCAATACGACATGTAAACTGAAGGAAGATATCCCCTTCGGTAAGATAGTCGTCAGTGAGAGCGGGATAAAGACAAGAAATGATGTGAAAGTGCTTGAGGCTGCCGGTGTTGACGCCATGCTGATCGGCACTGCTTTCATGGAAGCGGAAGACATCGGACGGAAGATCGAAGAACTGACAGGAGATTGACGGGATTATAATCGTGCAGGTCAAAGTAAAAATTTGCGGCATAACAAATCCTGATGATGCAAGGGCAGCGGTGGACTTTGGTGCAGACGCTCTCGGTTTTGTGTTCTTTGCGGGAAGTCCCCGCTGTGTATCGCCCGAAGTTGCGGCAGCGATAATCGGGAAACTGCCCCCGTTTACAGCGACCATAGGAGTCTTTGTGAACGAAGAGCCCAAACAGGTGGAGAAGACAATAACAGCCACAGGCATCGATGTCGTCCAGTTCCATGGCGAGGAACCGCCCGAGATGTGCGCTATTTCAAGGCGCTTAATAAAAGCCATACGGATAAAATCGCTCGAAAGTCTTGACCCGTTAAAACACTATAAAAATATTGTATCCGCATTTCTGCTTGATACATTCACACCCGATCTTTTCGGAGGTACCGGCCGGATATTCAACTGGGATGTCGCAACATACGCCAAACAATTCGGGAATATAATACTGGCGGGTGGGTTAACGCCGGAAAATGTTGCTGATGCAGTCAGACATGTGCGACCTTACGCCGTGGATGTAAGCAGCGGCGTCGAATCGGAAAAAGGGAAAAAAGATCATAAAAAAATGAAAGCGTTCATCGAGAAGGCAAAGGGAGTGTAAAACAGATTTCAGATTTCAGATTTCCCACTTTCCGAGCAAATCCTTACAATGGTCTTTACATTCCCTCTCGGATTGAAGTCTCCGGTCACTTCGAGAAACCTGGGCTTCAATCTCTTCAGCAGTTCTGAATATACCATGTTGGTTGCTTCCTCGTGAGATACGGAACTGTTTCGGAATGAATTGAGATAGAGTTTAAGAGATTTCAGCTCCACGATCTTCCTGCCAGGCACATAATTTATTTTTATCGTTGCAAAATCGGGATATCCTGATCGCGGGCAGAGGCAGGTAAACTCCGGGAACGTTATATCGATCTGATAATCGCGCTCCGGATACGGGTTATCCCATAGTTCCAGCCGGGTTTTCCTGATCGTTTTTTCGCCGTATTTCATACAAGAATCTAACATCAGGAGGATGATATTGTAAAGATTCCATGCAGACGTCAAGGGCCCCCGTTGCTGTAATCTCTTTTCCCGATGGTATATAATATGGCATTCCAAAACAGGAGGCAGCCTTGAAAAAGAGGTTTTCTTTTGAACTCGCTGCGAGAATAAAGCATCTCCCCCCCTATCTATTTGCTTCGATAGACAAAATGAAACAGGATGCAATACGGAAGGGCACGGATCTTATAGACTTGAGCATAGGCGACCCCGATATCCCTACTCCAGCGAAGATCGTCAAGGCGATGAAAAAGGCCGTTGAAAACCCTGCTCACCACCGTTATCCTTCCTATGAAGGAATGATTTCATTCAGGGAAGCAGTGGCTCGCTGGTATGAGACGAGGTTTCGTGTTGCGCTTGATCCGAAGTCAGAGGTGCTTTCTCTGATCGGCTCCAAGGAGGGCATCGGGCATATACCTCTGGCATTCGTAAATCCCGGAGATACTGTCCTTGTCCCCTCCCCAGGCTATCCCGTTTATCCTATCGGTACGCTGTTTGCGGGCGGGCAGAGCCATATGATGCCGCTTAAGGAAGAGAACGGCTTCCTCCCCGAACTGGACAGAATCCCCCAGAAAGTATTACGGCAATCGAAACTCATGTTCCTGAACTACCCTAATAACCCGACTTCCGCGGTGGCGCCGCGCGCGTTCTTTGAAGAAGCTGTCGGGACGGCATTCAGACACAATATCGTCGTCTGTCATGATGCCTCGTATACCGAGATCTATTACGACAGGAAGCCCCTGAGCTTTATGCAGATACCGGGTGCAAAAGATATCGGCATTGAATTTCATTCCCTGTCGAAAACCTATAACATGACCGGCTGGAGGATCGGTTTTGCAGTCGGGAACAGGGAAGTCCTGGCAGGACTCGGCAAAGTTAAGACGAACCTCGACTCCGGCGTTTTTCAGGCTGTCCAGGAAGCCGCCGTCACCGCTCTGGACATGGACACCGCCGAGCTCTCCGGTATAAGAGATATCTATCGGGAAAGGCGGGATATCCTTTACAGCGGACTGAAGAAACTCGGGATGAATCTTATAAAACCGCAGGCAACATTTTACCTCTGGGTAAAAGTGCCTGCCCCGTTTGATTCCATGGGATTCGTTACACATATGCTCAACAAGGCAGGTGTACTCGCAACACCCGGCAACGGTTTCGGCGCATCGGGAGAGGGGTACGTAAGGTTTGCGCTCACCGCATCGGCCGGCAAAATAAACGAGGCTGTCGGCAGGTTAAGGAGAATCCTCTGATGCAGAATCGCCCGGGAAATGCAGGAATTTATTCAGAATATCAATTTGACAAATTGTTTCTCAATCGCATACTGTTATTGCATATGGCCGGTCTGTTACCGATATGTAAGTGCTCGTATTAATTTAGTATAGTATCAGTTTAACAACCGGAGGACCGCTGACGCGGAAAGGACATCGGTGTAAAACATGTTTCCTCCATTGTATGTTTTAATGTGACATGTCAACCGTTTATGTAGGCATCGGCTCCAATCTCGGCAACAGGGGCAGAAACTGCATCCGTACTGTAGAACTTCTCGAGCAAAAAGGGATTGTTGTTAAAAAAAGGTCTAACCTGTATGAAACGGAGCCGTGGGGTGTCAAGGGTCAGCCCTTATTTCTCAACATGGCCGTCGAAATAGAAACCACTCTGTCCCCGCGGAGGCTGCTTGAGATTGTCAAAGGCATAGAAGAGGAAGCAGGAAGGGTGCGGACATTCCGCTGGGGACCACGCATAATCGACATCGACATCCTCTTTTACGACAACAGAGTCATTCTGGAGGACCAGTTGAAAATCCCTCATCCTTTCCTGCACGAGAGAGCATTTGTGCTGAAACCTTTAGACGAAATTGCGCCGGATATCATACACCCGGTTTTAAGGGTGAGCGTCCACGAACTTTTACACCGCATCGAACAAAGGGCGGACAGGAGCCATGCATTATCTTGATATCGAGAGTGTCTCTTCCCTGCAGACCATCCTTGCGAATCTGACCGGATTTTCACTTGCCCTCTATGGGGAAAAAAGAGAGGTCCTCCTGCCGCCTGTGAACGAAAACAAGCTCTTATCCGTCGTAAAAGCCTCATCACATGGCAGCGGTGAGTATGATGGTTTTATCAGGGAAAACATAGAGAGAGCACACCGGAGAAATGATGTCTCGATTGTGAAAGGACCTGCGGGTCAGTACCACTTTTTTATCCCCCTGCGGGTTGAAGACTCTGTTTATACCCTTGTCGGCGGAGGGGTATATCTTTCGGAGAAAGACCGCAGGATATTCTATGCCTCCGACAGGGAATATCACGGTCTTAGTCCCAGTCAACTGAAATCCGTCTGTTCCGGTATAAGAATCAGCAATTATTCCGATATCCAGGATGCTTGCCGGAACATCCGTTCCATCTTTTATCTTATGCTCAAGGCACATTACAGGTCGGCAACAAACGAAAAAAGGCACAGGATATTAAAGACGTCCTTCGGTCTGATGTCCGATGTCTCATTGGGCCGGCAGCCTGATGAAGTTTTTACCGTCCTGAGCGATCTTATCCTTTTCCTTTTCAATGCCGAATCCGTCTCCGTCATGGTCAGGAGCAACGATATATTCTTACCGAGAAAAACAACGGGCAGATTTAAAGATCAATTGCAGGCGGTCCCTTTCAGAATGACCGGCATCGTCTCCATGACGGTTGAACAAAAGAGGGCCTGTTACACGGAGGATTTCGCAGCGCTGTTGAAGTTGGGGCTGCCGGAGGACGTCTCTTCCGTCCATCTCTTCCCGGTCCTCGCCGAGAACAGTGTTGTCGGCATAGTAAACATCGTCAACTCCTTCATCAGGGAAGAAGACGCGGAAATCATCTTCGAGATATGCAGGCTCAGCGGTTTCCTGTTCAGGCTCGTGGAACTGACTACCATGTATAAAAGATACCTGAAAGAGATAGATGCCCTCAACACGGCTGCCAAACGATTGATACCGGTCAAGGAGCCGGATATGCTCTATGAGACCATCCTTGAATCATCCGTACATCTTGCCGGAGCGGAGAAAGGGTCGTTGATGCTGGTTGAAGATGACGCGTCCTGCCTTACTGTCAAGGCCGCAAAAGGAATCCACAAGAGGCTTCAGAGCGAGATCAGGATCATGGAAGGAGAGGGAGTGGCGGGATGGGTATTGAGGGAAGGCACGCCCCTGATCGTGGAAGACATACGAAAAAACGAATGGGGATTTACCGAAAGATCCAAATACAGAACCTCCTCTTTCATCAGCATCCCGCTGAAAATAGGAGAGAAGACAATCGGTGTTCTTAATATCTCCGACAAGCTTACCGGAGAGGTATTTTCTGAAGAAGATTTCTTGTTGCTGCGCTCTTTTGCGTCATATGCGTCCATAGCACTTGAGCGGTCGAATTACTACAGCCTGGCGGGACAACTGAAGGAGCTTTCGATTACCGACTCCCTGACCGGTCTTTTCAACAGGAGATATTTCGAGGAAAGGTTCTTTGAGGAACTCCACCGTTCAGAGCGCCACAGCCTGTCTTTTTCCCTCGCGATGCTCGATATCGATGACTTCAAGCTGTTCAATGACAGCGAAGGTCATCTCGCAGGTGACGAGGTTCTGAAATATATCGCCAATATGGCGAAAGAATGCCTTCGTGTCAGCGACGTCATCGCGAGATTCGGAGGAGAAGAATTTACGATAATCATGCCGCAGACGGAAAAAGACGAAGCCCTTTTAGTTGCCGAAAGGATCCGGAATTCGATCAAGGAAAATTTCCCCCAGGCGTGGAATTTATTCCCGAGGAGCACCCTGACCGTCAGCATCGGCATAGCCACATTCCCTCATGACGGGAAAGACAGAAGGGAGCTGATACGTTATGCGGATAAGGCCCTTTACAGGGCGAAGATGGAGGGGAAAGACAGGACGGTTTTATGGACGACTCAGGAAGCTCCTATGCCCTCTTCACAAAATCCCCGAAATTCTTCAATATCCTGAGCCCCTTTTCCTGGCTCTTTTCCGGGTGAAACTGCGTAGCGACGACGTTGTCCTTCCAGACCATCGAGGCAAAGGTCAGCCCATATTCTGTTGTGCCCGCGATGATGTCCGCATTATCAGGAGAGACATAATAAGAGTGGACGAAGTAGAAATAGGATTCGTCATCGATCCCGCTGAAAATCGGCGGCCTCCTCAGGACTTTTACGGTATTCCAGCCCATGTGCGGCACCTTAAGATTGATCCGGAACCGCACGACTTTTCCCGGCAGGATATCGAGTCCCCGGTAAACGCCGAATTCCTCCGATTCCGAGAATAAGACCTGTAGTCCCAGGCAGAGACCAAGATATGGTTTTCCTTTTCGGATTGACCTCACAATAGCATCGATAAGGGACGTTTCCTCAAGGTTTCTCATGCAGTCTTTAAAGGCGCCGACACCAGGAAGCACAACGGCCTTCGCGTCATCCACCGCTTTTGGGTCTCTCACAACCCGCGCTTCGACACCGACTTTGTGGAACCCCTTCTCGACACTCCTCAGGTTCCCCATCCCGTAATCCACTATCGCTATCATCTGTGTATTATACAACAGTGCTGCTCCCAAAGACTTTGCACCGAAGCTCGCAGCGCTCAGGAAGAAACACCGAAATCCGGTGACGCTGAACTAACCGTCATTCGTCATACATAAAGAGAAGGTGAGACGGAGAGAGAGTATTTGAGCGGATTTTTTTGCCGATAGTCGAATATACATTCTGAAATAAAGAGGCAAAAGCCCCGCAGGGAGGAACGACCGGGCGTGGGCGAGCATATTCTCTCTCCGTCTCACCTTTCAAAAAAGGGGTTAATGTCCCCCGTACATCATATTATGCTCGGCCGCCATTTTCGATGAGCCGGGACTCAGCCGCAGATAGCCTTCCACGGAAAAGGGGAGGTCTCCGTATATTCTCCTGAGATCGGAATCAACTGGCAAGACCGTGCAGAGCGCTCCAACCGCCACTGACACAGCATGATTACTGAAGAGAGTCCGGGCCGCTCCGAGGGTAAAAGCGCTGACCGAAAAAAGCTCATGCTCCCTTTCCTCTTCAAGCCCCAATTCTTCGCCGGATTTCCTGATAAATTCCATCCGGGTAAAGAGCGCGTTCTTCCCGAATTGATAATCCGCCTCTGCCAGAAATGAATGTTGGGCCTTGCCGTGACCCGGTTTGTTCATCCCCCAGACGAGCGCTGTTGAAAGCGTGCTGTCAGAGGAAACAGGAGAGTTCCAGAGAACAGATGCGGTGGTGCGATGGATGCTCACCCCCGGCTCAAGGACTTCCGGTTCCTTGATATACCCGTGAGAAACCTGCAGGCCGGTATTGCGTGAGGGATTCAGAGAAAGCCTTATGCTTCCTGAATCGAATCTTGGTTCATCGATGTCGTACCGTTTTTCATCCGGTTCCCTCCCGCTAAAGAGCGATGCGTCGATTTTGAACTGCTTATGGAAATACCCTGTTGTGATCACCCCGAACGTCACATGTGAGGAATCCTGCCAGTGATGGCCGAGAGGCGCATCCGGATTATTCTGTGCAGACGGCCTGTGCAGGTATGCGGGAGGCCCGAGGGCAGGTTCTCCCGGAAGCCCGAAATAGAGGAAGAGGCCGGAGTTGTTTCCCGTTGCAAGACCATAGGAAACAGACATCTCGCCAAAAAGATCATGCGGGTGCTGCCGGTCGATGAGCCTCCTGTCATGCCATGTTTCGCCGCTCTGGAAGAGAAGGGGATATCCCCTGCCCCCCTCGGTCAGCAGATCGAGCGACAGCATGCTTCTCAGCATGAGCACTGAATTGCTGCCAAGCTGACGCTTCCCCATGATCATGAACCAGTTCGGCGCATCGAATTTCTCATCCCCCCTCGTACCGTCATTTCCTGCATCCTGATTGGTGTAACGGAGAAAGGCATTCCAGTGCAGCATGAATTCCCACGATCCGGATGTAAAATGATACGCATGCATGGATGAAGAATCCGGAAGCCAGCTTGTCCCGGTTCCCTCCCGCTGCATAGGATGCCCCTGAAAGAGTGCGCTCTGCATTTCCATCTGTGTTTCCGCCTGTGCATCGTTAGAAAAAACAAACAAGCCATATACTGCTAAACAAACGCTTATAATAATTTTGAATGAGTTCATCTTGTATCCCTCTGTTCTTATAAATAATTATTGCACAGGACAGTCCAACAGTAAACAACGGATAGTGGAGATTTTTTGTCAGGTAAAAGTAGTATATAGTTCACGCCAACGCAGTATTCACGACGGGCGGAACCAGCATGTCGCCTTCATCTGCAAAAAAATACTCCGGCATTCGTTATGGAGGATTGCAGGAAAAACAAACGGTGATTACCCTAGTCATTTCCACGTGCTTCTACGTACAGAAAGAGATATTTTTAGCAATAAAAAGCAGCAAGTTATGTCTTCCTAAATTATACTCATGTTGGATTTTGCTCGGAGAGCAAGCCAATAAATCAAATGGACGGCGACATTATATGTGATATAATTTTTGCGGTTTAGGTTGATACACACAGTGTTTAGATTTTTATTTTTAAAAAGAAATCTTGGGTTAAAAAAGGAGAATAATTATGAAGGGATATGTTGTTGATATCGAAAAGACAACAAAGGAAAATAAAAACTTCCGTACAGTTCTCTATACCGCAAAAAACAGCCAGTTAGTAGTAATGTCATTGAAGCCGGGTGAAGATATCGGCGAAGAAGTTCATGATCTTGATCAATTCATCCGTATTGAAAAAGGAAAGGGAAAGGCGGTTCTGGACGGTGTAGAACACAAGATTAAAGATGATTACGCTGTTGTAATTCCTTCTGGCGCCAGACACAACATCATTAATACTTCAAAGGATGAAGAGATGAAGCTCTATACAATCTATTCGCCGCCAGAACATAGAGATGGTGTTATTCACAAAACTAAAGCTGATGCCATGGCTGATCATGAACACTTTGATGGCAAAACTACTGAATGATTCTATATTGACATAAGAAAACTATATTCAACATTCGGCAGATATCTCGACAGGACAAGAAACGCAAAAAAGCTGAGGCTATTGCCCTCCTCCACGAACGTTTCTTGCCTTTTGCTGCTCGATAAGGGATCGAATCTCCGGATACCGGTTGAGGGGATCGTTCTTTGTGTCAAATGCGTATCTGTTAAGGTACGGAGGCACAAGGTTGTCCAGTACAATAAATGAAGGACCCTTGAAACGTCCTTTTTCTCCATAGAGTGCATTATAGTATTTGACAAGACCCCTATTCAGCCAATGTTCCGGATCTCGTTGAACCAGCACAACCCGATTGATGAGGCGCATTATGGTAGGGTGAGGTTCTCTCCGCAGTGCGGGGAAATCTACCAGCAGCACTTGCTCGCCTCTTTTCCCCGCTTCGAGAAAAGCCCGCTCAACACGTTCGAATTCAGCGCGGACAATAGAGGTATTCCAGATCAATATGCCGAACAAGGCGAGAGCACCCATTATCACGGGAAGTGTTACAAGCCATACCCTGCCGTTCATAAGGCGGGAGGCACCCCAGACCAAAATGATCCCGAGAACAAGATGGGCGCCCCATAGCGCCCGTCCGTAAGGCAGAAATCCTCCAAGTGCGGCAGAAGGGATAATCCCCGCTGTTGAGACGAGCAGCAGCAGGAAAAAAACTTTTTCTCTCCCGGGAATCAAATCCTCTTTGCGCATGAATAATAAAAACATGAGCACAACGCCCACGCAAAAAGGTGTGGGCAACAATGCAAAACTCACGTACAGAAACGCCGACGTGATAAATAAGACAAAAAAAGAACCCTGTTCAGGCTGGATTAAAGCACGCACGTGAGTCCCGGGGGCTAATGTCAGAATGCCAAACCCTAACGTAAAACAGAACATCAGAAAGAATACCCGGTAGGGAAGAGGTTTTTTTTCTATTACAACACGCCAAAAAACGAGCAGCCCAAAGAGGGGGATCATGAAGAATCCATACACCTCGTGCGACCACCCGGAGACAAAACTCACAGGATAGAGCCACCACTCCGGAGCGTCATCTTCTCCTTCGATAAACCAGCGGCTGATTTTATCGAGAACAAGCAACGTCCCAACGCCTCCGGGGATATAATTGTAGAGCCCTGAAGTGTAGGAAATAAAATTCTCCACTGCCTGGAGGGGTAAAAATATCACTGACAGAATTCCCAGCCAGAGTGTCATATCAAAACCGGTCGGTTTAACCTTCCGCCGCAATGCTATGCGCAGGAGCACGAAAATTAAGCCCCCTACCCACAGCGTTACAATGAAATCATTGAGCCACTGAGGCAGGAAAGTCAGAGAAAAACGGTAATAGATATTCCCCAATCGCGCATTATGCGAAAATACTTCTTTCTGTATGCACTGCAGCAATTGGGAGGATGACGTCATGATCTCCGCCGTCCCCTTTTCACAAAAAACTTTACAGCCAAAATCGTCCGCATTGAGGGGCATAGCAAGATTGAGCATCCAGAAGAGCAGCAACCCGGTAATCGGTACTATCCACCATATCGCCGAAGGAGTACGCATAGAATCCTTTGATATAATCATTCCCATACAGTTAATTTTTCGATGTACCCTTCATTACAATGTCCTTTTGCCGTCACAACTTTTGCGTCATGACCGGTTGAATCCGGATAATTATATCATGGTCGGGAGGTGCTTATTACAGGGGTGCTTCTCTTCAAACGAAGATTGAAAGAAAGGCGACGCTAATTTTTGCGCCCCTTATTGAAAATATTTTAGCGTGCAACAGTCGCCATGAGAATATCGGCCGGTTTCTGCCGTCTCCCCTTTCATTGACACCCCATAATTTTCCTTGATATACTCGTTTATCACTTATTGACGGGCATATGGCATACTGATTGCTGTATTAAATATTGTACGGATGGGCGCCTTCGGAACTAAAGGCCGAAAAAAAGGAGAGGGAACCGCAATGATCCCTGCGGGGTGTGTCACGACATGAGTCTTGTAGGACGTATTGAGGACCTTGCCCTTTCCGATATCTTCCAGATCCTCAGCATAGGCAAGAAGACCGGCACACTCATCCTTAAAGGAAGCCGCGGCAATGCGCTCATTACTTTCAGGAACGGACTTGTTGTTAGGGCTGAAACCGACGATATCGATAAAACTCCCGGGGAAGACCTGCTGGAGGCGGGGATAATCAAAGATACGATCTATCATCTGGCCGCGGAAGTAAAAAAAAAGCTGCCCTCAAAGTCTCATGCTGAAATACTGTTCGAACTCGGATCCGTCAGTAGAGATACCCTCGAAAAGGTCACAAGAAAGAGGACGGAGAGGGTCGTGAGCCGGCTCCTCTTCTGGCAGGAAGGCGATTTTCAGTTTGAACTCGACGATACCGATCCCGTCGGGAAGGTGGATATCCCCGATATCGGCTGGGAGCTTTCCAAAGGGATGAGTCCCGAATACCTCCTGATGGAAGGAGCCAGGGTACACGATGAGACGTCAAAGACAACGGCGGTTCCAACCGAAGAATTTACTCTGGGAGAAGGGGAGGAAATGTGGGAGGAAGACTGGGATGTCCAGCCGCAGGGAGAAAGAAAAGATATCATGTCGCTCAGGGCGCTCACACAGGAACTCAGGTTCCCCAATTCGGCATCCGAAATAACTTTACTGATACTCAGGTTTGCCAGCGATATGTTCCAGAGAGGCATCCTCTTTATGGTCGGCGATACGGAGATAGTCGGACTCGGACAATTCGGTCTTGATATAGAGCAGCCTGATGAGAAGATCAGAGAGATAACATTGCCCTACCGGCAGGGTCCGTTTTTGCAGAGAATTATCACTGAAAAACGTCCGTATAAGGGGCCGGGGGAACGAGATGCCGTAATGGAATCATTGATGAACGAAATCGGCGGGCAATGGCCTGAGGAGACCGCCTTTTTCCCGCTCATTGCGGAAGGGAGGGTTGTAGCACTCCTTTATTGCGACAATTTGCTTACAGGTGAAAAGATCGCGGAGACGGAAGGACTCGAGATATTTATCGACCAGGCGGGCATTGCCCTCGAAAAATCCCTGCTCCAGAGAAGACTTCAGGAGATGGAAAAAAAAGGCCGGCCATAATGTTTTTTTTGTCTTAATCTGTTAGAATTTTCACACCATGCAAGAAGAGACAACCTGCAGAGCGATTCTTATTGTCGAGGACTCGGCAACCACAAGGGCGCTTATCAGGGCGGTCATCGAAGAAATGGGAGATTTTACGATCCTGGAAGCGGGGTCCGGGTTCGAGGCATTGAAACTTCTGCCTTCCCATGAATTCCATCTCGTTGTGACCGACGTCAACATGCCGGACATCAACGGCCTTGAACTGATTAACTTCATAAAGAACAACCCCCGATACAGCCGGATTCCTCTTATTATAGTCAGCACCGAGAGAAGCGAGGAAGACAAGAAAAGGGGAATGGCATTAGGTGCAAGGGCTTATATTACAAAGCCCTTCAAGGCACAGGAACTTCAGGAAGTCATAAGGCAGTCGCTCGCCGATGAAAGCCTCTAAGAAAGAATTCATTGCGGAGACAGAGGATATTCTTTTTGACTGCCGGCAGTGCATTCTCGAAATTCAGGATACCTATCTGACCGCAGCAAATCCGGATACAATCAACGCACTGTTCCGTTCCATGCATACCCTGAAAGGATTATCGGGCCTTTTTGGCAACCAGGGGATAACAGAGAGCAGTCACGCCCTCGAGTCCCTGTTAGACGATATACGTCTTGGAAGGATTCCCGTAACAGAAGAAGTGGTGAATTTTCTTTTTAAAAGTATTGACGTCTTAAGTTCAGCAATCAACGGACTCAAAGAAGATTCCCATGTGGATCTCTCGGTGCATATAGAAGAAGTAAGGAATTTCCGGTCATCCATGCAGTCCGGAGAGGCAGAACCGGATATAAAGGGTCTTATTGATAATGCAATTCTCAAAGTTCTTTCTGAATATGAAGAACACAGACTGAAAGCAAATATAAGAACCGGCCATGGCATTTATCTTGTCAACGCTATCTTTGACCTTGCTACGTTCGATACTTCTTTGGAAGAGTTTACAAAGAGGATCAGGCAGGAAGGAGAACTTATATCAACGCTCCCTACCTCCACTGATGTTCCTGAAGGTTTCATAGGATTCAATCTCATGTTTGCAAGCGGCAAAAATGTGCAGGCATTGCAGCAATACTTCAGTGAAAATCTTGAGGTCCTCTTCCCCGGCAAACATACCGATCAGCAGACGATACCAAAACCGGCCCACACCATGAAAAACTCTTCAACAACAGTAAGGGTTGACATCGATAAGCTTGACAGGATACTGAATACCATAGGCGAATTGACCCTTGCCAAGGACGCCATAAGGAGAATCGGTACAGAAATGGAAGGGGCGGATCCGTATTCACCTCTCATCAGAGATATCCACAAGATATCGGTCTCGCTTGAGAGAAGGCTCGGGGAGCTACAGGATGAAGTACTTGCCATCCGGATGGTACCGATTGGTCAGATAATTTCACGGCTTGCACAGGTCATCCGCCGTTATTCGAAAGAAACAGGGAAAGAAATTGAACTCACCCTGTATGGTGAAGATACGGAAGTCGACAAATCAATTGCTGAAGAAATTGTCGATCCTCTTATGCACCTGGTGAGAAACGCCATCGACCATGGGATAGAACCTGCTGAAGAAAGACTGAGCAAAGGGAAACGCAAACAGGGTACTATCGTACTAAAGGCTTCTCAGAAAGGAAATCATGTCGTCATCGAAGTCGTTGACGACGGCCGGGGGATAGACATTTCGAAGGTAAGGGAAAAAGCGATTGAGAAAGGCCTCATGGAACCGGATGCCAAACTTGAAGACAGGGAGATTATTGATTTTATCTTCGCCCCCGGGTTCAGCACCAAAGATGTGGTAAGCGAATTCTCGGGCAGGGGCGTAGGGATGGACGTCGTCAAGGAAAAACTCTCCCTGCTAGGTGGCTTTACCGAAATCCATACAAAAAAGCATAAGGGGACAACTATTACCCTCACGCTGCCCATAACCCTTGCGATCATCAGGGCCCTTTTGGTAAGAGTGGGGAACCACCGTTTTGTCATTCCGCTTTCAGCGGTATCTGAAATCATCGCGATAGAAACTAAAGATATTCAGACAATAGAATGGAAAAACGTGTATTATCTACGGGGCGAGATGCTGCCCATCATTGATATTGGAAAAACATTCCTTCTGGAAACTGACAGGAATGAACAGAGATTCGGTGTTGTTATAGGGTTTGGAAGAAGAAAACTGGGGCTTCTTGTCGACGAGATCATGGCACAGCATGAAATTGTTATCAAATCTCTCGGTGAATATTTAAAGGGGCTCAGCGGTTTTGCCGGTGCAGCTGAAATCGGCAAACATGAGGTAATCCTTGTCCTTGATGTTGAGTCAATCATTGAACATTCTTTAACGCGCCAGGAGGGGGGGGCTTATGTATGAAGCGTTCTTTGGACCGAAGCAAAAACCGATTTCCAAAATAACGGACCCGCGATTCCTCTTCCTCAGCAAAAACCGTGAAGAAGCACTCGCCCGGATGCACTATGCGGTGGAAGAAAAGGAACTCGTGCGTCTTACCGGAGAAGGGCGTTTCCCCCTTCATTACCGCTACCGACAGAAAGGCAGTCTGGTCGGGGAGAAAGTGTTGTGATAAAAAAAGAGAGCAAGCCTGACGAAAGAAAAATCCGGGAAGAAAAGCCTACAGGATCTTCTGTCGGTGGAGGAGTTGCATCTGAGGGCACAGAGAACATCATTGAGATCCTCACGTTCAAGCTTTTCAGTGAAGATTTCGCCTTCAGGGTTTCCGATCTCGATGAAATACTAAAATTCCAGCATATAACGATTGTCCCGAAGTTGCCGGATTATGTCCTCGGCGTAACCTCGCTGCGGGGGAAAGTCATTCCCGTTATCGACCTGAAAGCAAAGCTCTCCCTCAGGGGAGAAGCTGCAGACGATTCTCATGGGAAAAAGATCCTGATCATGAAAGGCCCCAAAGGGCGAATCGGCGCGGCAGTCGATAAAGTTACCGGGTTTGTAAGGTTTGCAGAAACCGAACTGTTGCCCCCCCCTTCTCACCTATCGGAGGAGCAAGCGAAATTTATTTCCGGGATAGCTGTAGTAGAGAAACGCTTCGTGTCGATATTGAATATGCAGGAGGCAATAGCACTGTCCATAAAATGAAAGGGAGGTCATATGCAAAGAAATTTCAGAGAAAGCCTTGAATTCAAGTATCTGGTATTTGTTCTCGCTTTGTTCGTCATCGGCATCCTTTTCGCTGTCATCCTCTCGGTCCGTGCAAAACAGAATCTTTACTCTTCAGCAGAAGAGCACCTGGACACAACAGCTCAAATCATCGCTATGGATATTACCAGATTGATGCATGAACCGGCAGATAAAAAGGCTGCTCTTTCCAGACAGATTGTACAGGATTTAACGACAATAAAAGGGATTGAAGATATCAATATTTTAAATGCACAGGGCAAAGAATCATTTGCAAAAGAGTCGGCTGTGGACGAAGCATCCGTCATGCAGAGGATAGCTTCACAGATGACACCGCTTTCATACAGGTCGGAAACAGCCCTGAACTTCTACAGGCCGCTGGAAAACGGCACTTACTGCCGTAATTGCCATACTCAGGAAGGAAGGGCATTGGGTGCAGTCAAGTTAACCGTATCCCTTCAGAAACTTTATGGTAAAAGCATAAATTTTATCGTATGGACAACAGCAATAACAATCATAGGGATCGCGCTCTTCACATTTCTTTTCTGGATAATACTCAGGAAACTTGTATTTGCACCTTTGAAATCTGTTGAAAGCGCTGCACATTCCCTCGCCGAAGGCAACCTTGCCCTCTCTCTGGATACCCGGAGAAATGACGAGATAGGCAGACTGAGCAGCGCTCTCCAGGCATCGGTGGGGTCTTTGTCAGGCATTCTTCAGCGGGTTCGGAACAGTTCAAAACGCGTTGTTGAGGTTGCTGAAAAAGTGGAGACGGAATTCAAAAGCGTATCTGATAACACCAAACGCGAATCAGAAGCGATAGCCGACATAGCTATCTCTGTTGAGCAGATGAATTCAGCATCTGCAGAGATTGCCGATAATACCGAACATCTTGCCGTATCTACCGAACAAAAAGCCGCATCTATGGAGGAAATGGTCACGAGTATCGGTGAGGTCGCAAAAAGCGCCCGGGAGCTTTCTCTTATTATTGACTCCACATCAGCCTCGATCGAAGAATTGTCCGTCACTATAAAAGAAGTAGCGAATAAGGCCGAAGAACTCTTTGCATCTTCTGATGAGACACTAACCGCCGCCGAAGAGATCTCCTCAGCCATCAAGGAAGTCGAGCAGAGCGCGAAAGATTCAGCTCTGCTATCCGACAAAGTCAAAACTGAGGCATCAACAATAGGAATGACGTCAGTCGAGAAAACAATAAATGGAATTCAGAATATCAAGGCATCTTTTGAAAGAACTGCAGGTTGCATTAAGAAACTCGGAACAAGATCAGAGGAAATCGGGAAGATTCTCAATGTTATTGAAGAAATCACGGATCAGACGACACTTCTCGCTTTGAATGCTGCGATACTTGCCGCACAGGCAGGCGAACATGGCAGAGGGTTCTCTGTGGTCGCAGACGAGATAAAAAATCTCTCAGAGAGAACCTCCTTTTCGACCCATGAGATTGCAGCACTGATCCAGGCGGTTCAGCAGGAAGTGAAAGATGCTGTTGTTGCCATGAACGAGGGAATCAGTTCAGTTGATGAAGGTATTCATGTAGCCCAGGATGCGGGGCAAGCATTACATGCGATTGTCGAGAGCTCAACACTGTCAGCAGAAATGTCCGATGCGATAAAGCGCTCCACAATGGAACAGGCCAGGACAACACGACTTGTTTCTGACGCAATGGAGAAAGTCAAAAACATGATATCCCAGGTCGCGAAGGCAACGTTGGAACAGAGCAAGGGGGCACACCTCATTACAGGAGCCACAGAGAAGATGCGTAATGTCGCAAATCAGGTGAGCTCTGCAACAAGCGAACAGCTGATCAATACAAAACAGATAACGGAAGCGATAGAAACTGTGTCTGAAAAGAGCCGCCAGATAGCAAAAGCTACTCAGGAACAACAGACAGGTGCAAGACATGTCTTCAATTCAATAGAAAAAATACGGAATATCCCCCAAAATACGCTGGACAGCGTCTTTACCATTAACCAGTCGCTCAAAGGGCTTTTCAGGAATACGGAACTGGTGAAGAGGGAACTTGAAAAAATCACTCTGTATACGCATTATCCGGCCAAGGGCGGAGAGTCCGAAATAATACGGTTCGGAATCGAACCTGTCGGAGGGTCACCATTATCGATGTCGGACAAATTCACCCCTCTTATGGAGTATCTTAACAAGAGGACCGGCAAGAAGTTTGAACTGCAGATCGTTTCTGATTATGAGGGCATAATAAGAGATATCAGTGAAGGGATAATGGACTGCTGTTTCATGAATCCTATCACCTATCTGAAAACAAGAGGCAAGTACGAGATCAGGCTCCTTGTAAAAGCCATGGTCGAGGGAAAATCCGGTTATCGTTCCGTCATCATTGTAAAAAGCGACGGTCAGATCCAAACCATTCAGAATATCAAAGGGAAAAAATTTGCATTCGGCACTCCCCATTCGTTCTCGAGCTATATAGCACCGAGGTTTATGCTCCTTAATGCCGGCATAAAGTTGCAGGACCTCCTTCATTATGAATATCTCGGACCCCATGAAAATGTCGTCAAGGCGGTTCTTGAAGGTACATTTGAGGCCGGAGGGGTAACTGAAAGCATAGCCCATCAGAATAAAGAGAAAGGGATTAAGTTGATTCAATTTTCCGACGAGCTGCCCGGATTCGTTATAACCATCAGCAAGTCGATGCCGGGAAGTGTACAGGCATCTCTGAAGCAAGCGCTCCTCGAATTGAAGGATACGACACCTGAAGGGCTATCAGTTCTTCATTCCATATATAAACGATACAGTGGATTTGCCGAGACCTCCGATAATGAATTGAGGAATTTAGAGACCATGATGAGGCGACTGGAAATGCTATGATGACAAAAGATACGAAGTTTGCCGTATTCACGATCGGCCGGGAAGCTTTTGGGATTGAGATCAACAGGGTAATTGAAATCCTGCACAGACAGAAAGTCTATACGCTTCCGGAGTTCCCCGAATTTCTCTCCGGTGTTATAACGGTGAGGGGTGAAGTCATTCCACTGCTTGACCTCAGGAAGCGATTCGGCGTAAGCTCTGCCGACGAGCGTGAACTTACTATCATTGCCCGATATGACAAAGAAAAGATCGGTCTTATTGTTGATACAGTCGAGGAAATCGTCACCCTCCGCTCCGGTGAGATTATTGACCCTCCCACCATATTTAAAGGTCTGAAGAAAAAATATCTTACAGGCATCGGGAAAAAAGATGACAGGATCATCATAGTGCTCAATCTCGATTTTCTCCTCTCCTCAGAGGAAAAGATCATGCTGAAAGAATCGGAGGAGATGTTGGAAGAGCATGCAAGAACTGGAGACTCTGCTTAAACACACTGATGTCGAGGTACGAAGGGAAGCCCTTGAGAGCCTGAAAGGACAACAGGGCGAACGGTCAATCCGTCTGCTGCTCTCTTCCATGGAAGATGCAAACTGGAGGGTGCGGAACACAGCTATCGACATTCTTCTTGAAGAACATCCTGTCGAAGCCTATATTCATGGATTGATCGACCTCCTCTATCGTGAGGAAAACGCAGGCGCAAGAAACTCAGCAATAGAGGCATTGATACGCCTCAACAAGAAAATAACGCCTTTTCTCATAGATGCTTTCCAAACCTCCAACAGGGATGTGAGAAAGTTTATCATTGACGTACTGGGTGAATTCAAAGACAACAGGTCGTTGCCACTTATGCTCAATGCCCTGAAAGACGATGACGAAAATGTTCGTGTAACAGCCATTGAGCATCTGGGGAAAGTCGGGGAACCGACCGTAATTGACGCTCTGATCGAAATCGTCGGAAGCGACGACATCTGGACTGCCTATCCTGCGGCCGATGCACTCGGCAGGATCGGGGACAAAAAAGCGATTCCGTCCCTGGTTAAGGCATTGGAGAAAAGAACCCTGAGGGTGCCGACGATCAAGTCGCTGAGTCTGATAGCCGATCCGGCTACGCTTAAATACATCGTTCCCTTTTTAAAAGACCCTTCAAAGACAGTGCAGGAAGAGTCCGTCCGGTCGATAGAGAGGTTCTACCAGAAAGGCGTCAGCGAAGAGTTTATTACCGGCGAGATGAAAGGGGCGCTCGGCGACAGGGCCTTGGCACTGCTTATAGATCATGCATGGTCTCAAAAACCGGAAGTGAGGAAATCGGCGATACTGATACTCGGCCTGATGAAGGATGAAAGTGTATATGCCACTCTCCTTGAAATCTCCCAGGAGGAGGATTTTGCCGAAAACGTTAAACGGGCGTTTGTGTTTATCGGAAAGGACAAACCTGAATCGCTCCTGCCTCTCTTCGATACGGAGAACCTGTATCAGAAACGCTTTATCTGCGAGGTGGCAGGCAGGATCGCCTCTCCTGTTTATTACCCGGTATTCGAGAAGTTCCTGCAGGATGAAGACGGACATCTCCGTTCAATAGCTGCTATAGCGCTTTCAAAAATCGGTAATCCCGGAGCGGTCGATCCGATAAAACAACTTCTCAACGATCCCTATCAGGACGTGCAGGAAGCTGTTGTCGACGCCCTGTCCCGCCTCGGATCGCATCTGTCGGTCGATGAGCTCATAGCAATGCTCCGCGACGGCAACCCGAAACTCAGAAAGAATGCCGCCCTGATACTGGGCAAGACCGGCGCCAAAGGAGCCGTTCCCGCCCTCGGGTTCGCACTCAAGGACGGGGATGTAAATGTACGGAGAGCCTGTGTAGAAGCCTTTTCACTGCTGAAAACAGAGGACTCTATACGGTTCCTTATCATTGCGCTTACCGATGAGGATCCTTATATACGGATAGCGTCATCATTAAGCCTCGGACGTATCGGAGGCGAGGGGGTATTTGAGGCGCTCTCCCTGCTCATAACCGATTCGGACGATTCCGTGAGGGTCGGAGTTTCAAAAGCCTTCGGCATGCTTAAAGACAAAAGAGCCGTCGGTCTGCTCATCCGGCTCCTTTCCGATAAGAGCGGTTTTGTTGTGACAACTACAATAGAATCCCTGAGCGCTATTGGAGGAGATGAAGCGAAAGCGGCATTGCTCCGCATGCTCTCATCCGTCGACAAGGAGGTGGTCAGAACCGCGATCACGGCTCTTGCGCCGTATGATGATGTCGGCCAGGCGCTGCTTCCCTTCCTGAAGGATACCGATTGGGCGACGAGAATGGCTGCCGTCGGGGTCCTCGGGAAAAAAGCAACCGCACATGTAAGGATCGAGCTTGAAAAACTCCTTGACACAGAGGATGACCCGATTGTGAAAAAAACGATAGAAGAAAGCCTTAAGAAGTAATTCCCGATTAATCCCATCAGGGGGAGAAAAATATAAGCAAGCCGGGTAAGAAAATTGCCGATATTCGAAAAAGAAGAAATTATACCGCTTGAAGCAGATGTATTCAGGCTTATTCGTGATTTTATAAGGGATCACTGCGGGATTTATTTTGACGACGATTCGAGGTATCTTCTTGAAAAAAGGCTTTCACGCAGGGTAAGGACACTTCACTTCAATACTTTCAGGGAATATTACAGGTATCTGCTGTACCACATAAAACGCGACGAAGAACTCGCCTCAATCATAGATATCCTTACAGTGAATGAGACATATTTCTTCAGGGAACAGAACCAGCTCAGGACATTCAGCGAGGAGATTCTGCCGGAACTCAGGGAGACCAATAAGGACAAAAGAAGGCTGAGGATATGGTCTGCAGGCTGCTCCACCGGAGAGGAGCCTTATACCATTGCCATGCTCGTGCTCGAAAAGGGATACTTTCATGGCTGGAATATTGAGATTTTCGGCAGCGATATAAACCAGAAGGTACTTCAGGTCGCGCGAAGCGGCATCTACAGGAAAAATTCTTTCAGGACGACAGAGCCGTATTTTTTCCGCAAATATTTCAGAGAAGAGATCATCTCTTCCAGAATAGCCGACAGTGTAAAACAGTACGTAAATTTCAGTCATCTCAATCTCCTTGACCCGTTCAAGGTCAAGCTGGTCGGTTCAATGGATTTAATTTTCTGCCGAAACGTGCTGATTTATTTCGATAATCCTTCGAGGAGAAAGGTGATAGGGATGTTTTACGAGCGGCTTGTTGACGGCGGGTATTTGCTGCTGGGACATGCAGAATCGCTGATTAATATATCCACAGCATTCACGCTGAGACACTTCAAATATAATATGGTGTATCAGAAACCGTCAAAAAAGGAGCGCACATAGATGTCTAAAATCAGGGTGCTAATAGTTGACGATTCAGTTTACAGCAGGCAGACGATCAAAAAAATTCTCGAATCGGATTCACATATCGAAGTAGTGGGAGTCTCGGCAGACGGTATAGACGCCATGGCAAAGACACTCAGGTTCAAGCCGGACATCATCACCCTGGATATCGAGATGCCTGAGATGGACGGCTTCAGTTTCCTCAGGTGGCTGATGCAGAACAGACCGACGCCCGTAATAATCGTCAGCTCGTATTCAGACTCCAGGACGGTATTCAGGGCACTCGAGTTCGGCGCAGCGGATTTCATCGCCAAGCCTTCAAGGATGCCTTCGACGAAACTGGGGAAACTGGAAAAAGAACTGTTAAAGAAGGTGAAAGGGGTAAAAGACTTCCGTCTGGACAAGCTCAGCAAAAATCTCGCACTCCTCGAAAAACAGGACATCCAGCGGCAGCTGCTCGACGAATCGCCCCAGGCTATTACAGCGGTGGCCATAGGGTCTTCAACGGGAGGGCCCGCCGCACTGAAGATCATTCTGGCAAATCTGCCGTCGGATTTCCCGGCCGGCACCATAATCAGCCAGCATATGCCTAAAGGCTTTACCGAATCATTTGCTGAAAGACTTAACGGGATCTCAAAAGTGTATGTTAAGGAGGCAAAGGAAGGTGATGAACTGGAACGCGGTAAAGTGCTGATATGCCCGGGCGGACTCCATATGTCTTTCATAAAAAAAAGGGAGCGGATACTGGTTTCCTTAGGGGAGCCGAAAAGCACCGACAAATATGTTCCTTCCGTCGACGTCATGATGTCCTCGGTTGCGGAAATATTCGGTCCCAAAGCCATGGGCGTCGTGCTTACCGGCATGGGGCACGACGGGAAGGCGGGGATGCTGGAAATTAAAAAGAGAGGAGGATATACTATTGTAGAGTCGGAGGAGAGCGCTGTAGTGTTCGGTATGCCCTCTGAGGTTATAAAGGCGGGCGCTGCCGAAAGGGTTCTCCCGATTTCCCAGATACCTGCAGAAATAATAAAGGCGGTGAAAGGGGCAAAGAAATCGGAGGGTTGATGGAAAAAGAATCCGGTATCGCAAAAAAAGCGGATGAGTTTCTCCAGATCTTCAAGAGGGGCGAGGAGTTCACAAAAGACCTGATCAAAGAGAACGAGAGGCTCAGGTTCAGAATTGCACAGCTTGAAGAAACTGCGCAGCAGGCGGGAAACGAAGAAAAGATGCGCCTCTGTGAAGACAGATTAAAAATGCTCCAGGAGGAGATCAAGTCCATTTCCGAGAGATTTGCAAAAGTGGAGGAAGAAAATAAGGATTTCGCATCAAAATACGTAGAGGTCGAGACGGAAAATAACATGCTTGCGAATCTTTATGTCGCCAGTTACCAGCTTCATTCCACGCTGGATTTCAACGAGGCTCTGCGGATCGTCCTGGAGATCATCATTAATCTTATCGGCGCCGAGAAGTTTGCATTATTCCTTATGGATGACAAGACGAATGAACTTGTACCGGTAGCATCCGAAGGGCTGCCTCTCAATGATTTTTCTAAATTCAAGATGGGAGACGGTATAGTGGGAAAGGTAGCCAAAGAAGGAGAGAGTTATTTCCTCGAAAATGCTTCCGCTGCATCGCCAAAGGAGATAGACACCAAAAAACCCATGGTATGTATTCCTCTCAAGATAAAAGAACATGTTATCGGGGTAATTGCGATCTACTCTCTCTTTACGCAGAAGAGTTCGTTTTCGAATATAGATTACGAGCTTTTTAATCTGCTCGCCGGCCATGCTGCGACGGCGATATTTTCATCGAAGCTTTATACACAGTCGGAAAGAAAGCTCACGACCATACAGAGCTTTCTTGATCTTCTGAAAGAAAAACCGAGGAAATAGGACATGCGGGAAGGAGGTCTTGATGCCGATTATCCTTGTTGTTGAAGATTCACCGACGATGAGACAGCTCATCGGCTTTGCTATAAAAAGGATCCCGGAAGCAAGAGTTATCGAGGCAACGGACGGAGTCGACGCATTAAAGAAGCTGTCTGCGGAAAAAATTGACATCATACTCGCCGACATAAATATGCCGATCATGGACGGCCTCAAATTGGTCAGTCTCGTCAGGGGCAACCCCTCCTATAAAAACATCCCTGTCATCATGATCACGACAGAAGGGGCCGAGGAAGATAAAAACAAGGCACTCGCGATAGGGGCCAACGCCTATCTTACAAAGCCCATACAGACACAGGAACTGATGAAACTGGTCAACAGTTTCATCTCCTGATTCGACAGTTGCATAAATATCATCAATTCGATTTGCAGCGTTTTCCAGCGCTTCTGCCTCCGCTGTCCCATGTCACTACCTGATTTTATTGAATCTTTGAAGAAAGACCGGAGATTCGGCCTGCAGATCGCCGAACATAAATATATCTCCCCTGTTAAGCCGCGTTATGAGAGACTTGTCCTGTATGAAAAGATCAGAGAGGTCTTAAAAAACAGGGGGGTTGAACTTTTCTACAGCCACCAGGTCGAAGCGATCAATCTCATCAGGGGCGGTGAAAACGTAGTTGTCATGACCCCGACCGCAAGCGGCAAGAGCCTTATATACAATATCCCGGTTCTCGAAGCTGTCATCGCCGACCCCGGTGTTACGGCACTGTATATTTTCCCGTTGAAAGGGCTTGAGCAGGACCAGGTAAAAAACCTTAATGAACTTTATGATGCAGTAACAGGCATCCACGCCCGCAATGAAGGTAAAAATGTCGGTAAAAAAGGAGCAAGTCTGCGCCTCAGTTTTGCAGAAGTCTATGACGGCGATACTCCGCCCTACAGGAGAAAAAAAATAAGGGAGTCTGTACCGAACGTGATTTTTACAAACCCTGACATGCTCCATCTTGCCATGAACCCTTTTCACAGGAAATGGGAGACGTTTTTCAGAAATCTGAGGTTCGTGGTTATCGATGAAATCCACACTTACAGAGGAGTATTCGGTTCGAATGTCGCACATGTAATCAGAAGGTTGAGGAGGATCTGTAAATACTGGGGATCCGATCCCCGGTTCATCGCAGCCTCAGCCACCATTGCAAATCCGGAGCGGCTCGCCGGGGAACTCACCGGTTTATCTTTCAGGGTGGTGGACCGGAGCGGAGCCCCGCATTCCGGCAAACATTTCCTTTTCATCAACCCCATAGAAAGTCCTTATACTGAGGCAACGTCATTTTTCATGCAGTGCCTGAATAATGGATTAAGGACGATCGTCTTTACAAAGGCACGGAAGATCACTGAGCTTATCTATTCATGGACAGTCGGACATTCCCCTGAACTCGGGGCCAGGATAAGCCCTTATCGCGCCGGCTTCCTTCCGAAAGAGCGGCGGGAGATCGAACAGCGGTTATTCAATGGGGACCTCCTCGGCGTCGTCTCGACGAGCGCACTTGAACTCGGCGTCGATATAGGGGGTCTCGACTGCTGTATCCTTTGCGGCTATCCGGGCTCCATTGCAAGCGCATGGCAGCGGGCGGGAAGAGTAGGCAGACAGGGACAGGAATCCCTCATCGCCCTGATAGCCATACAGGACGCCCTTGACCAGTATTTCATGCGGCATCCGGAGGCGTTCTTCGAAAAAAGCCATGAAGCGGCCGTCATAGACCCGGACAACAGAAATATCCTTAAGAGACATATCCCCTGTGCCGCAACAGAGGTCTACCTGAGAGAAGATGACGCTGTGTACGATGTAAAAAAGCTTGGCCCCATCCTTGACGAGCTTGTCCGGGAAGAGATTCTGAATCCTGGGAAAAAGGGAGATATATGGTTCTCGAAAAACAGGACGCCCCACAGGCAGGCAGGTATAAGGGCAATAGGGGAGCCGTTTGCGATTGTCGACGAAAACGGCAGGCCGGTCGGTGAGTTGAGCGGCGCAAGAATATTCAGGGAAGCATTCCCGGGCGCGATTTATCTGCACAGGGGTAGGCAGTTCCAGGTAAGAGAATTGGCTTTCGAAGAGAAAAAAGTCGTCTGCAGGGAGGTTGACGTCAATTACTTTACGCAGTCGTTGAGTAAAGAAGAAACAAAAGTGATCGCAGAAATAGAGAGAACGGATTACAGGCATTTTTCCGTCTCCTGGGGAAATGTTCAGATGACCCACAAGACCATAGGCTACGACAAGAAGAGGATCTTCGACAGGGTCAGGATTTCGAGGCATACAATTGAAATGCCGGATTACGTCTTCGAAACCGAGGGGCTCTGGATCAGGATCGACAACCCGACACAATCCTTTATCGAAGCAGAGGGATTTGATCTTGCAGGCACTCTCCATGCCGTTGAGCATGCTTCAATTGCCTGCATGCCGCTTTTTGCGCTTTGCGACAGGGGAGATATCGGAGGGTTGAGCCATACGTTTTATCCGGAATTCAGACAGCCTGCGATCTTTATTTATGACGGTTATGAAGGCGGCATCGGACTCACAAGGAGGTCCAGGGAGGTTATCACGGAGTGGTTTGAGACGACTTTAAAGGTAATCGGTGAATGCCCGTGCGAGGAAGGCTGCCCTTCGTGCGTACAGGACCCGCAGTGCGGCTCAGGCAACCAGCCTCTGGACAAGGAAGGAGCAAAGCGTCTTCTCGGCAGATGGCTTTCCTCCTGAGGCTATTTTTTTTCACTCTCCGGTGACCCGGTCTTTAACAGAACGTCTATCTTCGCCCTGGCCCTGAGGTCAGCAATCCATTTTTCCTTAAGTTCCCGGTTACGCTCCTGTTCAAGTTCTTTCTCGAGCTTTCCTTTGACTTCATCAAAAGACATCTGCCGCTCAGGTTTCTTATCTTCAAGCCTTATTATATAAAAGAAATCGCCTGCCTTTATGATATCGCTCACTTCACCCTGCCTGAGCTTGAACGCCGCTTCCTCTATCTCCGGGAGCATTCTGCCTTTGTGTATGTAGCCGATATCTCCGCTCTTTACGCGGTAACTGTCTTCGGACATGGTGTATGCAAGGGTTCCGAAGTCCTCTCCGGCTTTTATCCTGGCAAGTAAATCCTGCGCTTTCTTTTCATCCTTTGTAGAAATAAGCCTGAGCTTGACGCCTTCGGGTTGTTTGAATCTGTCAGAATTCTTCTCATAAAAACTCTTCAGGTCCGCCTCGTTGACCTGTGACGGCTCGGTTACCGTTTTTGCCGTAACGGCTTCTATAAGCAAAGCCTTTTCGACCTGTGTACGCATCTTTTCTTCAGTAACCCCTTCTTTATCGAGAGCAGCCTTGTATTCTTCCTGAGATTTGGACTTCTCTCTTATCTTCTGCATCCGGGCATCGACCTTTTCCTTATCCGGCTTAATGCCTTTCGCCACTGCGTCCTGGTACTGGAGTTCTCTGTTAATCATCTCTTCAAGAGCTTTATTATAGTACAGTTTCCGCTTCTCCTCGGGCACTCTCCGATGAAACGTGATCCGCGGGATCAGCCTGTCAACCTCGGCCTCAAGGTCTTTTTTTGTCAATTCCGTCCCGTTCACCTTCGCAACTATATCGTCGGCATACGAGGTTGCTGAAAAGAGGATTATCAGCGTAAAAGACAGCAATATTCTCGGCATACAATCTCCTTTTTTTCTTCTTATAATGCAGCATGGAAAAGAGAAGATGCAAGGAGGAAGCTCATCGGAAGATTAAATGAGTTTAACCCGGTCTGATCTAATCTGATTCTCGCAACAACCTTGGGATATGATCATCACCGCCCCTGCTAACTCTTCACCTTACCCAGGATGAGAATGGTCTCCGGAAGGTTCTTGACACGGATATCCCTGAATCCTGTTTCCGCAAGCCACTTCTTCATCTCCCGGAGCGTATAACAACGGCCGCTCTCCGTATTTACAAGCATGTTGACCGAAAAAAGAGCGCTGTGCGGAGGAGCAGTCCGTGTTTCATTAATGGGGAATTCCTGCACCGCCACTCTGCCGTTCAAGTTCAGGGCGCGCCGGCATTTGCCGAGAAGATCCAGATTTTCCTTCACGGAAAAAGCATGGAAGATCTGGCTTAGCAGAATGAGGTCATACCCCGAGCCGATATCATCCACATGGAAGTCACCCTCGATGAATCCAAGGCCTTTTACACCCTCGCGGCGAGCAACCTTCCTGGCTATTACAATCGTTACAGGCAGGTCGAATATGGTTGCCTTTACGCCTCGTTTAGCCATTGCCATGGCATTTGTGCCGGGACCGCCTCCAAGATCTAGCATTGTTTTTACGCCCTTGATTCCGATTGCCCCTATAAGGCCTGCCGTTCGCAGCACCGACAGGTTATGCATGCCCATAATAAATGATTCCCGGTCGCTGCCGCGCCGGGCAGGCTTTCCGGTACTAACCACTTCATCCAGCGCAGAAAAGTTCTGCCACATCGTTGATGCGTGCCTCACAATATCTCCCTGGTAGAGGCGCGCACCTTTGACAAGATATCGATTGCTTAACGCAGTATTGCGGTATTCCCCGTCCCCGTTTTTGTTTATCAGCCCTATCCCGGTAAGGCCGTCGAGCAGTATCTCCATTGCACGTTGATCGGCTTTCAGCCTCCCTGCCGCACCGGCCGCTGTCGCCCATTTTGTCAGGCAGTCAAAGACACCCAGATTATTGGCCGTAAGCACAACTCTTGAAGCGATGAATCCCAGATAGAGTCTTCTCAGTCCTGCAAGATCTTCGGGCACCATGGCAATACCTCCTTTTGAATACTGTCTAAATTATATGCGATAAAAGATGGAAAAGGTACATGCTGTAAGAACAAGACAGTTTAACGGCGGGATATGTTGAACGATGTGTCGGCAAGTGTCTCCTGCGGCAATGCGTTTAAACGTTGCCGCAGGAGACAGTGTGATTTAGCTTTCGCAGCATGCGCGTCTCAGTCTCTTTTTCCCTGTAGGGGAAACGGACAGGACAACCTCTACTTTATTGCCGCAGATGCTGCAACGCTGTATCCTGCTTTTTGCCTCCGCCCTTGCTCCGACGTCGGTTTTTGACTTTTTCTCTGCCATCCTGATCCCTCCTTTCTATTCCAAAAATCGATCCTGAGAATGCAAAACTTTCCCTTCCACGTTTATTGTCTACGCAGTTTCCTTATCTCTAATCCTTCAGTGGATTGGTAAAACAGGCGAGGCCTTAATACCACTCAGGAAACTTCACAAAACTGTAAATATTAACCTGAAAATAAAATTAATGTCAATAGGGATATGCGAAAATTTTCATACTAACACCGACGCACACCCGGAAAATGCAGTCGGTATCAGGCATAAGTACGGAAAAACCTTTCAGAATCGCAATAAAACCTTCAAATCAGTAATAATTTCCGCTTTTAAGAAGAAACATTAAATAAAAAACCCAGACTACTATAATTCACCTGTTTTGAATTACTTAACTGTTATATTCAGCTCTTGAAATATCCCCCAAAAAGAGTAATATTAAAGTTAAGAAAAGGGATTGCGAGACCCAGGACGGGAGTTAACCTGAGGATCAAGCAGTTGGGTAAGGGAGCGGGAGTTGGATGCGGTGAGCAGGCCTCCAGCAGCGAGGAGGAAGCCTAAAGCGTCAACCGAAGCACCCACTTAGACAAAAGAGCTCATGGTCTCCCGTATCTGGTATCGCATTAAAGATTTTGGAGTCATTGAGGGGTTCAGTGTCGTTCTGAAGGCAAAGAGCAACAAGATTGCCAGCCTAAAGAATGACTTTGGGAAGGCGACCCCAAGATGGCTTTTTTTATTATGAGTTTTACCTTATCAGTGTTTAAACGCCCGCTGGCCTGTAAAGACCATCGTGACTTGAGGATTTGCCTCGTTGCACGCAATTATTGATTCGAAATCTCTGTCTGATCCTCCGGGATGAACAATTGCGGTAACCCCTTCTTTAATACCGGCGTCAACGCCGTCCCTGAAGGGGAAAAAGGCATCGGATATCATAACAGAACCGATCAACCCGCCTTTTTCCTTCGTCGTCTCTTCGTCTATCTCCAGGAGGGCGTCTCTGCTCCTTTTACCGTGCTTCGCATCAAGTTCGAACGTTTTGTAAGGAATACCGTATTTTCTGAAGCAGAGCGCATCGGCATACTTGGTATACGCTTTATGGACGGCAATCTCCGCAACTCCCACCCTGTCCTGCTCGCCCGTCCCTATGCCTACGGTCACTCCATCTTTCACATAGATGACGGAGTTCGAGGTTATGCCCTGTTCCACGTTCCAGCCGAAGAGCATATCGGCATATTCCCTCTCGGAGGGCTGCCTCTCGACAGCGTATTCCTTTCCCTGATATGAAGTCCTGGCCGGCAGGAAATCGTCCCCTGTTTTAATCTTATTTATAGCAGACTGCTGGACAATAACGCCGCCGTCAATCAGCGATTTAAAATCGACAAAACGGAAGTCTCTGTACTTTTCCAGCTCATTAATCCTGCTTACCCTGATGATCCTCAGATTTTTCCTCTTTGCCAGGATGGCGACCGTTCCCTCTTCAAACTCCGGAGCGGCAACGACTTCGAGATAGTTCCCGCCGACTATTTCCGCCGTATCTTTATCCATCGTCCTGTTTACGACAAGACATCCGCCGAAGGCCGCGATGCGATCCGCCATATTGGCCCTCTCGTAAGCATCAGCCAGCGTTTTTCCGTATGCAACGCCGCAGGGGTTGTTATGTTTTAAAATAGCCGCAGCAGGCCTGTCCATGAGAAATTTTATAATATTCAGCGCGTTGTCGAGGTCGGTCAGATTTGTCTTGCCCGGATGCTTTCCGGCCCGGATCATGTCGGCTTCGGGAATCCTGCTTACGAGCCCGTTTCCAGGTTGTATGAACCGGCAGTCTCCAAGCGCGAGACTACCGTTTACCAACTCGTACAGGGCTGCCTCCTGTTCGGGGTTTTCTCCGTAACGCAGCCCCTTTTCGATCAGCTCGCCTGTTTTTTCATCGTATAACTTCCATGTCCTCTTCCTGTATATTAATGTCTGGTCACCGAACTTGATCGTCATATCATCAGGGAAATGGTCGGACATGATCGTTCGGTACATCTTTTTTATATCAGACATCTACCCCTCCTACCACATAATATAGAGACGTTATATAGAGACGTTCATTTTTTCTTGATATGCTCTTTTCTCACTTTCAATGTCTGTTCGAGCATCAGAAGATATTTTATATATTTGAACCCTAACTTCATCAGCGCAACATCGTCGGTCTTTATCTTCCCGACCTCTTGGGGATCGATATCGAAAACCTCAAGGAACCTGCTTTCGAGCACAAATCTCCGGAACCTGTCCATATCATAACTGGCAGTATATATCTGGGCCTGTTTATTGGAATCGAGACTCTCGCCGAAAGGGTGCCTCCGCAACTGAATCTCCTTCCATTCCTTGTTCATCCCGTCGTAATAGCTTGCCTCCTGATCGTCTTTCCACGACTGAATCGTCCAGCCGGTGTCTTCCTGATAACCGAGGCAGTGAGGCTCTCTTATAAAAAAATAGAACTCTTCATTGACCGGCTCGTCATTCGTGCCCTTTCTCATTACACCCTGACCGATAGGATAGTAGCGGCAGTTGGCCGGGCGGTCCGTGTAGATCGTGCATCCCTCAGGAGTTACAAAGGGACACCTTTTTTCGTCGTCATCCAGCATCTTAAGGCGCACGAGGGGATGTGAAGACTTCTCGTCAAGCTCCATGCGGGTGTATTTATCGAGAAATTCCTCCGAGGAGATCCCGAGCCTTTTCTTCATCCTCACGATGTCGTATGGGGTGAGCAGTATGTTGATATTTTTGCAGCACTTCGTAAAGCACTTTACATCCTTATGGCACCTGAACTTGAATTTCGCATTCAGGCTCAGTTTGGTCGGTTGAACATCTTTCATACTTGGTAGCGGCATGTTAATTCAATCCTTTCAGTCATAATTTAAGAAGCACCCCGCAAGAAACCGGTTAGGAGAAAGAAGAATAAACTTCCACGAACCGGATAATTACCTCTTTGAAGTCTGCTTCCTTTTACTATAATAATAAAAAAGGCCGACAGAAATCTCTGCCGGCCTTTTGAAATTATCGGATAACTAAATCAAAGGAACGATAAGCAGAGCCACGATGTTGATAACCTTGATCATCGGGTTAATCGCCGGGCCTGCGGTATCCTTATAAGGGTCGCCGACTGTGTCGCCTGTTACAGCGGCTTTATGTCCGTCGCTCCCCTTCTTGTGCATGACGCCTTTGCTATCAGTAACACCCTCTTCAAAGGATTTTTTGGCGTTGTCCCATGCGCCACCGCCACTGGTCATTGCGATAGCCTGGAACAGTCCTGTGACGATACTGCCAATCAGGACTCCTCCGAGTGCCTCCCTGCCTAAAAGGAGCCCGACAACTATCGGCGTAACCACAGGAATAAGAGCGGGAACCATCATCTGTCTGATAGCGCCTTTCGTAACGATATCAACACACTTTCCGTATTCCGGTTTTCCCGTCCCTTCCATAATACCCGGTATTTCTCTGAACTGCCTTCTGACCTCTTCAACAATACTGCCGGCAGCCTTTCCAACAGCCTCCATCAGCAAAGACCCGAAATAATAAGGAAGGAGTCCGCCAATGAAGAGTCCGACGAGTACCAACGGATTGGAAAGGTCAAAATATAACTCCGTACCAAAAGACCTCGAATACTCTGCAAAAAGAACCAAAGCAGCAAGACCTGCTGATCCGATGGCATAACCTTTGGTAACAGCCTTTGTGGTGTTACCTACTGCGTCGAGGGGATCGGTTATCTCACGGATTTCTTTCGGGAGCTCTGCCATTTCTGCAATACCGCCGGCGTTGTCGGTAATCGGGCCGTATGAGTCAATAGCCACAACAATACCGGTCATGGAGAGCATGGAAACCGCTGACAGAGCAATAGCAAAAAGTCCCGCTACAGACTGATCCGGAGTAATGTTGGTGAAGCTTCCGGCGCCGATATAGAACGCCCAGACGATTGCTCCGCAAATTACGATAACAGGCATGCCTGTTGCTTTCATACTGACTGCAAGTCCGGCAATAACGTTTGTTCCATGGCCGGTAAGGCTTGCTTGTGCAATATGCTTAACAGGAGCATAACTGGTGGAGGTAAAATACTCGGTAATCATAACGATCAGACCGGTAAGCAGAAGACCTATCAGGGCTGTTGTAAAGACTCCCAACTGCGTAAAAGCCGGGGTTACACCCTCAAGACCAAGGAACCATCCTGATACGAAATAAAAGGCTATAGCAGCAAGTATGCCTGATACTGCCAGCCCTTTATAAAGAGCGCCCATAATGTACCGGCTTTTGCCCAGTTTCACAAAATATGTTCCGATAACAGAGGCTATGATTGAAATGCCGCCGATAAGCAGCGGGAATTCCACCCATGGGCTTTCTGCACCAAAAGCGGTCTTTGCAAGAAGCATTGCCGCTACAAGGGTAACGGTATAGGTTTCATAAAGGTCCGCTGCCATTCCTGCGCAGTCACCGACGTTGTCACCAACGTTATCAGCAATAACTGCAGGGTTTCTCGGGTCGTCCTCGGGAATTCCTGCCTCAACTTTGCCGACAAGGTCAGCGCCGACGTCTGCTGCCTTTGTATAAATACCGCCGGCGATACGTGCAAAGACGCTCATGAGTGAGCATCCGAATCCGAGTCCTACAAGGGCATGGAATGTATCCTCACCTGCTGCAGACTTTGCGATAAAATAATACCCTGCTAAGCCGATAATGCCCAGTCCGACAACCATGATACCAGTAACCGAGCCGCCTTTGAATGCAACATTCAGGGCTGCGTCAAGGCCTTTGTACGCAGCCTGCGCAGTGCGGACATTGGACCGGACCGTAACCATCATGCCTATATAACCGGCCAGCGCAGAACCGCATGCCCCGATCACAAAACCGATTGCCGTCCATGTGCCCAGAAAAAATAATAATCCGGTAATTACCACCCCAACTATTGCGACTGTCTTATACTCGCGGGCAAGAAATGCAGCAGCGCCTTCCGCTACAGCGCCTGATATCTCCTGCATACGTGCACTCCCTGGATCCTGCTTAGATACCCATGCTGCAGTCGTCAAAGAATATAAAACGCCTACCACACCGCAGATTAAACTAAATAAAATGATTGAACTCATTTATCCCTCCTTTTTTAAACTTGCATAACACACCATAAGTGAAAACTCAAAAAATTCACTTATCTCTTTACTTCCCACCCCCCTCCTCCTTTCGATTATCCTGCAAACAGTAATCTATTTAACCTCGATGTCCCTTTCGGTAGCTTTTGCATAGACCATTGCCGTTGCCCTGTATAGCATATGCGCCATTTTAGAGAAAGGGGCATAAGCAAACAGGAAAAAGACAACCACAAGATGCGAAAAGTATATTATATAAGCCGGAAGAGCCAAATCCGCCAGTCTCACTAGTTCCGAGAGTATGCCTGTAACCATTACGGCAAAAACAATATAAATAAAAAGCCAGTCATAGTAACCGCCTTTTCCGGCTTTTTCCTGATTTTTCTTTCTGTTGCTGATCACCATGAGAATACCCACTAAAAGCATTATAGCACTCGCGTTTCCAAGCCATTTTAGAGGATCGGATAACGGATATGGGGATGGCCCAAGCAGCCATGGGTAAGGTGTTTTTCCCATTGCATGCATTATCTCGTATCCGTACAAATAAAGGACTGCCCATGCAGTTGTTATGGCAAGTCCGATGAAACTGAAAAGAACGAGCATATGAGCCATTTTCCTGTCCTTGGCTACATTGCACTGCTCGAACCGCCTGTGTGACAGTATTTCACCGATAGTCCCGGTTATTGCGCTTACAACACTCCCTTTTGGTTTAACTCCGCTTGTCTTTATCATGTCTTTCCAGTACCGTGAAACACCTATGGCCAGAGAAACGACGGCAAACATGAAAATCGGGACAAAAACACCGTCGATGTAATACGACTTAATCAGGGATGAGTAAGCGATCTTTCCTGCGTCATTCCTGATGGATTCGAGATTCAGATGGCCGAGACCTGCAAGGATAATCAGAAAGATCACGGCGGGCACGGCAAGCAGAAGAACAAGCGCCCCCGGGTTCCCCACCAGTTTTCCCATAAATGCCGGTACGGAATATTTTTCGATAGACAGCTTTCGGACTGCATTGAGGACTTCCCCGGGTTTTGCTCCCCTTGGACAGTATGCGGTGCAGTCGCTGCACTGATGGCAAAGCCAGATGTCGGGGTTTCCGAACAGCTTGTCCTTCATGCCCCATTGTGCGTAAATCATTTCTTTTCTGGGGAACGGGTTGTCAGGTGGGGTCAGGTTGCACACCACTGAGCATGTCGCACACTGGTAACATTTCTTGACTGATTCTCCTCCGCCTTTGATGATCTCATTAACGAATGCCAGATCGGGTGATGCGATAATGGAATCATCCTTAAGGGGTTCGGGTGCTGCTTTTGCCACCTTGGTTTCCGGAGCTTCTGCTTTCTCTTGTTCCATATATATCCTCCCTATTGCTTATAGGTCGTAGACAATCCTGTTCTACATTTCCTTGAACGGATTATGCCCTATTTCTTTGACTTTTTCGACAAAGGCGTTAATCATTTCAGGCAGTTTATCGTATTCCGAAATGGCCACCTGCATCATGTTAACCCTGTCTGCCTCTAGTTGGAGCCTGTCCAGGGTCTCACCGATCTTGCTGAAACGCGTGTTTGCAAGTTCACTGCCCTTGATAAAATGACACTGATAGTTCTCTCCAAACTTACATCCAAGGAGAAGGAACCCGTCTATCCCTTTCGAAAAGCCGTCAGCAAGCCAAACGAGGTTCAATCCTCCAAGGCATCTCATGGGGATAAAACGAACACTCGGGTCTATAGTCTTACGGTTAAGCCCGACAGTATCGAGAGCAGGATAAGCATCATTTTCGCAGACCAGACATATTATCCTGAATTCTTCTTCCGGCACATCAATAGACTTTATCATCGAGCCGATCATATCAACGCTGTAATCTTTGAATGAAACAATTCTTTCAGGGCATGCTCCCATACAGGTCCCGCAACGCCTGCACCTGTTGAGCATATACGTAGGGATGCCTTTTGCGTCCTCTTCGATCGCTCCGAACGGACATTCCTCTGTACATCTCTTACATGCCGTACACCTTATAAGCTGGGGATCGGGGAATGTCAAATCCCATGCCCTCGGATGAACCGCCATACCTTTTGCCACATGATCGATACACTGTATTGCCTTAAAGGCTGCGCCTGCGGCATCTTCCTGCGCTTCAGTCATATTCATCGGTTGTCTTACAGGACCTGCAGCATATACGCCTGTCCTTCTGGTTTCGTACTGGAAACAGACAAAGTTTGAATCTGCAAAGCCGGCCGCTCCTTCAAGAGAAGGAAGCTCCGGGCCTTGTCTGTAATCAAGATTCAGTATGAAATCAGGTTTTGGCGTCGACTCTAAATAGGCCTTTTTCGCCTCATCACCTTTCGCAGCTGCCAGAGTTATCCCGTCAAGGTATTCCTGCGGAGCCCGCGTAGTCGGCACCATCCCCGTTGCAAGCACTACGAGGTCTGCCTCAACTTTAATCTTGTCTCCTAAAAGGGATTTTTCCATCATAACATAGAGATTTCCGTTCCCTGCATCGGAAACACCTGTGACCTCACCTTTTGTCAGCATGATGCCGGGATCGTTCTGGGCCTCTTTATAAAATGCTTCAAGCCTTCCGGGGGTTCGCATGTCTTTATAGAGAATCATCGCCAATGCATCCTGGCTTTGTCTCACATACTTCGCCTGCTTCAAGGATGTTACGCAACACATGGAAGAACAATACGTAAGATGGTTCGGATCCCTTTGACCTGCACACTGGATAAAGGCAACCTTTTTTGCCTCTTTCCCGTCAGAAGGCCGGGTAATAGCGCCTTTCTTTGCTATCTGCTCAAATTCAATATTCGTCACCACATCCTTATACTGCCCGTAACCGAGATGGCCAAGCTTTGTTGCGTCATAAGGAATCCAGCCTGTTGCCACAACGATCGCACCGATCTTAACAGTATCTGAACCGCTGCCGGATGCAATAGTGACATCGTATAAACCGGGCTGACCCACTGTCTTTTCGACCTTTGCGGATTTATATACTTTGATATCCGGATTGCTTTCGACTTCCTGAATAACCTTTCCGATATCCGTATCGACAATGAGAGGTTCTTTATAGTCTCTCGTAGGAATCTTTTTATATAATTTATTGGCAAAACCTCCAAGCTGAGGCTCCTTTTCTACCAGAACAACCTGATACCCGGCTTTTGCCGCATCAAGGGCTGCACTCATTCCTGTAATACCGCCGCCAATGACCAATATGTTCTTGTTGAGGTTTTCAAGAATTGCGGGTTCCGGCAATTCGCCTTTCTGTGCCCTTACGACCCCCAAGCCTACGTAATCTTCCGCCAGACTTTGGGTGTCTTCAGTATTCGGAGGCTGCATCCATGCAACAAATTCGCGGATATTCACCCTTTCTGTTATACAACCGGAAAAATCAAACTCTTCATATTTAACACGGGGGGAACATGCCGCAATTATTATTGTGTTAATGCCGTCTTTCTTGATGTCGTTCTTGATCAGCTGCAATCCATCGGGACTGCATAATATATCATGAGTCTTGATATTCTCTTCTTTTACCGCCCCGGACTTTGCAGATTTTGCAAGTTTCTCTATATTAACGGATTCTCCGATTCCACAACCTTTACAGATATAAACACCGTATTTCTTTTCCATCCCCTACCTCCTATTCACGCTCTGGATGCACTTGATTGCCGCACCCGTTGCATCCTGAACTGACCTTGCAACATCCGCAGGGCTTTTCAATGTTCCCACAGCGTATATTCCCTTCTTGAGCGCCGAATCGTCTACGAGACCGTCGGGTGTATATGAAATGTCGGTCCCGACCTTTGAAGATTTTGTCGAGACATCCATTCCGGTTGCAAGCACTACCATATCAAAGGAAGCCTTTATTTTTCCTCCGGCGTATATATCTTCAACTTCCACAATCACGTCTTTTGTTGCGGGGTCTTCGGTAATCCCTGCAACTTTGCCCTTAGTAAAGATGACATTCGGATCATCCTTTATTTTCCAGTAAAATCTGGGTTCATATAATCCCGGAGTTCTGATATCGATATAGAAAATCTGCACTTTTGAATCAGGGTATTGCTCTCTTACGTACATGGCATGTTTTAATGAAGCCAGGCAACATACATAGGAGCAGTAGTGGAGGTGGTTTTCATCCCTTGATCCAGCGCACTGGACAAAGGCGATGTTCTTCACTTCCTTTCCGTCTGAAGGACGAACAATCTTTCCCTTGGTAGGCCCGTCAACCGATGCTATTCTTTCCATCATCATATTTGTGATGACATTCTTCATTTTCCCTGAGCCCAGGATGTCAAGTTTATTCATGTCATACGGATTCCATCCTGTGGCAAGAACGACTGCTCCGACTTTCAGACTGATTGTTTCGGGTTTCATTCCGAGGTCGATCGCATCGTATTTACACGCTTCAAGGCATGGCTTCATGCAGTCTTTTGAACACGCCCTATCATCAATAACGTACTTAAAAGGGAATGCCTGCTCAAACGGAAGATATGCCGCCTTTGTTTTGTCCATACCGAAGTTAAAGTCATTGTCACGGTAGGATGGACAGGCCTGGGCGCATGCATCACAGCCGACGCACTTGTCATTCACAAATCTCGGGTGTAATTTTACAGTAACATCGAAGTTTCCTTCCTCGCCTTTGATGTCTTCGACCTCAGCGAGAGTATAATACTTGATTCGCGGATTGTTCTTAATCCTCTTGAACTGTATTTCAAGACCGCAGTTGGGAGGACAGAGTTTCCAGAAATATTTACTAATCTGCGCAACTCTCCCTCCAAGATATGGGGTTTTCTCCACGATATAAGCTTCCAGCCCCGCCTCTGCCGTTTCAATCGCAGCAGTCAGCCCGCTCATACCGCCTCCAATTACAAGGACCTTTTTATTTTCTGCCATTTTCATCCTCCTTTAAGGCAGTAAGTCATAAAAAGATAGTCATGCTCCCATAACCACCTTTTTTTAACCTACTAATAAACGGGGAAATTATAGCACACTTGTCAACAAAAATCTTTATTAAAGTCAAAAAAATGGGGGAAGGTTAAACCCTCCCCCATCTCTCAAAAACTACGGGTACATCTGAACGTACGGTACTTTCTTAAACTCCCAGGTGTTGGTTTCAGCATTGTACTTGGAATTTGTAAAGCATTTCCAGTTCGCGTCATCGATCTTGTTGTAGTCGCCTCTGTAATAGTAACCGGGATATCTGGATTCCTCTCTGAAGAGTATGTGCCGTGCATGCGCTTCAACCGAGAGAATTCTGTGGTAGTTTTCAAAGCACCTTAAGAGCTCATGGAGGTTTGATGCTGCCATTTTGCCGGCATCCTCTTTGAGCATGTCAAGCTGTCTTAATCCTTCTTCGAGCATCGTCTTTGAGGTCATATACCAGGTAGAGCAACCGCCAAAGTATTCATCGGAGATCTTCATCAGTCTCGCCTGGAGAGACTTCGGGCCGATGTAATTCGGGTTAATTGCAGGATCAGTCGTGTAAACTTTGTATTTCTCATAGAGCTCGAACGGCAGGTAGAGTTCAGCTGCAATCTCATCAAGTGACATCTTCGGGGACGGCTTGTAGTCTGCGTTGTCGAGGATGTAAGCCATCGCAGCTTTGGCTGCCATTCTGCCTTCTGCATGAGAACCTGATGAGAACTTGTGGCCTGATGCGCCGACGACGTCGCCGGCCATAAAGAGACCCGGTACGGTAGACATCCTGTTATAGCCCCAAGAATAGTGTTCCGGTGTGCCCGGAAGATCGCCAGGGCCGCTAACCCAGAAGCCTGCGCAACCGGCATGTGAGCCGAGGAGATACGGCTCTGTCGGCATAATCTCGGAAGCAACCTTGTCCGGCTCAATGTTTCTTGCCGCCCAGAGAGACGCCTGTCCGATAGCCATATCGAGGAAGTCTTCCCATGCTTCTGCCTCGAGGTGCTTGACCTTCTTTGCGCCTTCTTTATCGCCGAGCTTCTCTTTCATGTTCTTGGAGATTATCTCCATTGCTGCGGGGGTCTGCATTAGGATCGGGCCTTTACCATCCCTCATGGCCCTCATCATAAGATGGTTCCTGATGGCTGTGCCCAAGTTCTTTGCATAATCGCCGTATCTGGCAATCGCGTCATCGAAGTATTCTTTATTTGCGCAATAATCTTCACCATAGCTGTCTGTCGCTTTTGCCTTGAAGAAGAGGAACCATGCACCGACAGGCCCATAACCGTCTTTGAACCTTGCAGGCACGAACCTGTTCTCCATTAAGGTCAATTCTGCACCGGCCTGCATGCCGAATGCATAACCTGACCCGCAGCTAAAAACCGGGTACCAGGTTCTGCCCATGCCTTCACCGACCGACCTCGGCCTGAAGCAATTAACCGCTCCGGCAGTTGCACAGATCATTGCCTTTGCTTTAAAGGAATATATCTTGTTTTCTCTCGTGCTGAATCCGATGGCTGCGGCTACGTTTTTCCCATTTGTATCCATTACAGCCTTCACAATGAATACTCTTTCAAAATGGTTCTGTGCCATGCCGGTTGCAGCCCTGTTGGTCTCGAGGGCCTTCTTTGCCGCCTCTGCAACAACCACTTTGTAGGATTCGCCGTTAATCATGATCTGCCATTTACCGGTTCTAACCGGCGTGCCGCCGTCCTTCAGCGCTGCTTTGCCGGCATCTCTCGCCTGATGACCATCCATCGAGAATCCGTCGTCGCCTTTTTTCCAGATGGGGAGTCCCCATTCTTCAAAAAGCTCAACCGAATCATCAACGTGTCTGCCGAGATCAAATACAAGGTCTTCCCTGATGATGCCCATAAGGTCGTTCCTGACATACTTGACGTAATCGGCAACTTTATTTTCACCGACATAGGTGTTGATAGCGGAGAGACCCATTGCGACAGCGCCGCTTCTGTCGGTAGCGGCCTTATCTACCAAAACGACCTTCATGCCCTTTGCATTTGCCCAGCGGCATGCCTCGAATGCCGAACCGCAACCTGCCATACCGCCTCCCATGATGAGCAGATCGCAGTCAACTTCTGTTACTTCAGGCTTCTTACAGTATGAAAACGTACAAGTTTCTTTTTCCATTTATATTCACCTCCTCAATTATTCAGTTCTTGCAGGTTTGGTAAACAAACCAGGCTTCTTAATAGATGCAAAATCAGGCTCCGGCTTGCCTGCATACGGATCAACAGAACCTTCTACAGTAGTTCTGATAGGGAATTTGAATCTTTTGGTCAGACCACTTCTGAATTTGATTGTCCACATTATGGAATCAGAACCTCTCAACGGGATAGTACTGGATCCGAGGGGAACAAAGTCAGAATAACCTCTTACCTCGATTGCCTGCTGCGGGCAAATCTTAACACAGTTAAAGCATTCCCAGCACTGCTCGGGCTCCTGGTTGTAAGCCTTCATCTTTTCTCTGTCGAGTGCCATAAGATCGTGAGGACAGATATACTGACATGCAGTCTTGTCCTGTGCCTTGCAACCATCACACTTTTCCGTAATTACAAAACTTGGCATTTAAATACACCTCCTTTTATTGTTATAAGTAAAAGCTTGATGAAAAACCATAACTGAAAATCCGACTGTCTTCCACCTCCTTTCCTTTCTTATCCTAATATCTCAAAAACGCAGGGCTAAGGATAATGACCCCTTTAAACACCTGCTATTACTAAATGTAGATACCCTTTCCGAACATGAGGTACCTTTATCTCAATTCATTTCGGGAAAATTACTTCTTTTCGCCCTCTGCGTATTTATGCAGCTTGATCTCGACCTTCTCGGTCAGACCCTGATAGTACTCCTGAAGGATGGTGGCTACTTCAGGACGACTGAACTGCGATGATACCGACTTGCCCTCGGAGAGCATCTTCCTGAGCATTGTGCCGCTCAGGAGCACCCTGTCGTCCTTGCCGTGCGGGCAGGTTTTCATCGAGCCCATACCGTCGCACTTCTTGCAGTAGAACGTCCAGTCGATCTTCAGCGGCTTGGTCTCAAGAGAACCGGCAGGGATCTGATCAAATATCTTTTGCGCATCAAACGGGCCATAGTATTCGCCGACACCGGCGTGGTCGCGGCCGATAATCATATAATAGCAACCGTAGTTCTGTCTGAATGTTGCATGAAGAAGTGCTTCACGAGGGCCCGCATACCTCATGTCAAGCGGATATCCGGCCTGGATGCAGGTATTCTTAACAAAATAGAGTTCGACAAGTTTGTCGATTGCTTTAACCCTGACTTCGGCAGGGATGTCACCGGGTTTGAGCTTGCCGAGGAGCTGATGGATAAGAACTCCGTCGCAGATTTCGATAGCTATCTTGGCAAGGTACTCGTGGGAACGGTGCATCGGGTTCCTGAGCTGGAGGGCAGCCACGGTGTTCCATCCCTTTTCCTCGAACATCTTACGGGTCTGAGCAGGGGTCAGGAAGAGGCCGGGATACTCTGCCGGGAAACCTCCCTGGCTCAGGACCTTAACGGTACCGGCAAGGTTGATCTCTTTCTGCTCCATGACCATCTTAACGCCGGGATGCTCCATATCTGTCGTAGTATAGATATGCTTGCACTCAAAATCTCTGTCGATGGTATATTTCTCAGTCACCTTCATCGTCGCCATGAACTTTTCGTATTCATCGGACCAGAGAGCGATTTCGTCACCGAGCTTAATGCCGTCAGCATCTGCTTTGGATGCGGACAGAGTAATCGGGATCGGCCAGAATGTCCCGTCGGCCATCTTGAAATCGGCGCAGACACCTTTCCAGTCTGCCTGGGTCATAAAGCCGATAAGCGGAGTGAAGCCGCCGATACCCATCATGATAAGGTCGCCTGCCTCGCGGGAAGTAATGCTGATCTTCTTCAGTCCCGCTGCCTTTTTCTTCTCTTCTTCCAGTGCCGCCCCTTCGAGCAATAGGGGTTTCAGTTTCTTCTCTTTTCCATGCGGATTTACTAAAGCCATTTGTATCCTCCTTAAGTTATATTTTCAAGACAAAGCTTGAATTCTCTATTTAAGTCCCAAAGCTTCGGTCACCTTCTTAAATATCTCATCGATGCTTCCGGTTCCGCTGACCGTCTTCAGTATTCCCTTGTTCCTGTAATAACCGATTAAAGGCTCTGTCTGAGCGGTATAGACTTCCAGCCTCTTTTTAATTGTTGCTTCTTTATCGTCATCCCTCTGAAATAATTCTCCCTTGCACTTGTCACAAACACCTTCTTTGGCCGGCGCTTTAAAATAAATATTGTACATTTGACCGCATGCCTTGCATGTTCTCCTTCCTGTAAGCCTTTTCATAAGATCTTCGAAAGGCACGTCAACGCTGAGCGCAGCAGTCAACGGCATGTTCAACGAAGCCAGCATCTTGTCGAGAGCCTCTGCCTGAAGGGTATTCCTCGGAAAACCGTCAAGAATATATCCTTTTTTACAATCATCCTGCCCGAGTCTCTCTTCAACCATTCCCAATACAACACTGTCAGGAACAAGCTCACCTTTATCCATATAAGACTTTGCTTCTTTGCCGAGGGGAGTGCCAGCAGCTACCGCCGCCCTTAAGAGATCTCCCGTTGAAATCTGAGGCAACCCATATTTTTCGATCAGCTTCTTCGCCTGAGTCCCCTTGCCCGCTCCTGGTGCGCCAAGTAACACAATTCTCATAATTCTACCCCCAATCGTATTTTTTGAAGAAAATTCACCCAAAAATGACTAAAACAAAAAAAGTCCGTAAAACAGTACATAAAAACAGAGTAAATTGTTTAGTTACAAAATCTTAACTGCGGCAGAACTAATAATTTAATTAAAATTTAATTAAAAAAAATGGACACTTAACTATATTCTTCCGCATGTTTTAAGTCAAATTCATATTTCTGATATATAGATAAGATTTACTTATCATTCAACTTTGAATTAGTAATCCATCTATAAATCTATCCTTTCCCTGAGAAAGCGCTGGAAATCTCTGAGAGCTTTTCCCCTATGGCTGATATTATCCTTTTCTTCTGCGCCCATTTCAGCGAATGTCCTGTCATATCCTTCCGGGTAAAATACCGGATCATATCCAAACCCGTTAAAACCCTTCGGTTCAGTTCCGATTGTACCCTTAACATGCCCATGAAATGTAATTACACTTGCTTCATTTAAAGCTAATGCTATATAACAGGCAAACTGCGCCTTCCTTTCTTCTTTTTTGAGTAAACGCATTTCAAAAAGCAATTTTTCGACATTTCTCCTGTCATCGGCGCCTTCGCCGGAATATCTCGCGGATAATGTCCCCGGAGCTCCGTGTAAGGAATACACCTCAAGTCCGGAATCATCGGCAAGCGAAGGTTTTCCGGTATATTTTGCAACAGCCAGCGCTTTCTTAACCGCATTTTCTTCAAAAGTAGTTCCGTCCTCTTCGATTTCAGGACACAGGGGGAAATCATCGAGAGTCAATACGGAAACAGGCATGCCTGCGGTAATCCTTGCGATCTCTTCAATCTTCTTTTTATTCCTGGTGGCCAGAACCAGTTCCAAAGCGCTCCTTATCCGATTACTAAAAAATGCATAAGTAAGACTACATTCCACCTCAGCCTTGCCCTCTCCCGCCAGGGGAGAGGGACCTCAACAAGCTCCCCTCCCTTGATAAGAGGGTACAGAGGGAAGGGTGCTAGAGTATGTATCCTTACTTATAGCTGTCTAAATAACTCTGCCTTAAATATAAATTACGGATTTATAACATAAAAAAGGGGACAAACTCAAGAAAGCGATGAAAACGCGTTTGCATAAGCCTGTAGCCTGTAGCTCTCTTGAAAAATTAACGGCTCTCTGCTAAGATTTGTAAATGTCTGAGGACATTAAGAAGGCAGGTTTGCTCGTCAGAACTGTCGCCAAAATCCTCGACTTCATCATCATTGTAGCAGCATTAGAGATCATTCCAAAGGCAGGTTTTTTTGCCGGATTTGCCTACCTTTTGATCGGCGACAGCCTTTTTGACGGGAGAAGCCTGGGGAAAAAACTGATCGGGCTTAAAGTAGTATCGGCGGATACATTTACCCCTTGTACTCTCAGAAACTCTATCTTGAGAAACAGTACGTTGGGCATCGGGTATCTTTTCTATAAGGTAATGTGGTTTGGGTGGATATTTATTGTAATTGCAGCTATAATTGAATTCTTGATTTTACTGGGAAGCAGGGAACAAAAGCGTCTTGGCGACGAGATCGCAAAAACTATCGTCATAGACAGCCCGCAGCTCAAGCAGGAGGCATAATGTTTTTTCATAAATTACTCGGATTGTTCTCCAATGATCTTGCTATAGATCTCGGCACCGCCAATACTCTCGTTTTTGTTAAAGGGAAGGGCATTGTCTGCAATGAGCCCTCGGTAGTGGTAATAAGAAGAGATGACAAAAAACCCATAGCGGTTGGAGCCGAGGCAAAGCGAATGCTTGGAAAAACTCCTTCCAACATCATAGCCATCAGGCCGATGAAAGACGGGGTCATCGCGGATTTCGATGCTACCGGAGAGATGCTGAAATACTTCATAACAAAGGTGCATAACAGAAGAAGTTTTGTTTCTCCAAGGGTAATCATCGGAGTCCCCTCCGGTATCACTCAGGTTGAACAGCGGGCGGTAAAAGATGCTGCCCAGGTATCGGGAGCAAGGGAGGTTTATTTAATAGGAGAACCCATGGCAGCGGCCGTAGGCGTGGGTCTTCCGGTAGGTGAGCCTTCAGGCAACATGATTGTGGATATCGGCGGAGGTACTACAGACGTCGCGGTAATATCGCTTGATGGTGTTGTATACAGCAAGGCAGTCAGGGTTGGAGGCGACAAGATGGATGAGGCCATTATGGCTTTCATCAAGAGAAGATACAATCTAATGATCGGCGATATGACCTCCGAGCAGATCAAGATCAATATCGGATCCGCTTATACTTCAGAAGGCAGTGAAAAACGGGTAATGGAGGTTAAGGGGCGGGATCTCATTTCCGGAATTCCTAAGACCCTCACAATCAACGAAGCGGAAATTCAGGAAGCCCTTGCAGAGCCCGTTAACATAATCCTTGATACAGTCAAAGTCATCCTCGAGAATACACCCCCCGAACTTGCCTCGGATATTGTGGATAAGGGGATTATATTGGCAGGTGGCGGCGCCCTTCTCAGGGGACTCGACCTGCTCATCCGGGAAGAGACAGGACTTCCTGTTCTGGTAGCGGAGGATCCCCTCACAGCGGTTGTACGCGGTGTCGGTAAAATGCTTGATGAGATTGATCTGCTGAAAAGAGTTGCTCTTTCTGTGTAATGCCTAAGAAGTGGCTATTCCTTTTCGTTTTTGTCATCATAACCCTGAGTTTGATGACCTACCAAAGTAACAGGCAGCACTGGTTCCCGCTTAAATTCCTCAATAATACATTTAATATGTTTCATGACCTCAAACATTCTTTCATTGATTCCATCAAATCGCCCTTTCAGAAGATGCTCATCAGGGAAGAGGAAAACAAGAGGCTGAAAGCAGAGCTTGCAAAACTGCTCCAGGAGCAGCAGAAATACCGGGAGGTATTGCTCGAAAACAAAAGACTCAAAGACATTCTGTCGCTTAAAGAAAAGGAGCACAGGTATGTTGCCAGCGCACATGTCATTGCAAGAAGTACCGACAGGTGGTCAAACACTTTTATCATTGATAAGGGTCTTCCCGATGGTATAGAAAAAGATATGGCAGTGGTGTCGAATCAGGGGCTGGCGGGAAAGATATCGGGTGTATCCGGATCTTATTCATACCTGCTGTTTGTCACTGACATGAGTTTCTCGGCGGCTGCGAGGCTTCAGGAAAGCAGGGCGGAAGGCGTCATAGCCGGCACCGGTTTCAGGAAATGCCGGTTGAAATATATCCCCTATGAGGAAGAAGTAAAAAAAGGTGACATTGTAATAACATCAGGCCTTGATCTGCTTTTCCCGCCGGGCATCCCTGTCGGATACGTCTCAAAAGTGGATAAAAGCAATATCGGCATCTTCCAGGACATCGAGGTGCTTCCTTTTGTTGACAACACGCAGCTTGAAGTCGTTGTGATCATAAAAAAGGGATGAAGTTCCTGCTATGGGCAATTATTGTCTTTTTTACATTCGTTGCTCAGGCGAGCATTTCTCTCTTTGATATCACCCCAAACCTTACAGTTGTTTTAGCATTTTATGCAGGCATAAGAGAAGGGGAAATCAAAGGATTGTTTTTTGGGTCTCTTATAGGAACGGTTGAGGACAGCCTGTCAGAGGCTTTTCTGGGGCCTCACCTCTTAAGTAAAGGACTTGCAGGGTATCTCTCTTCCATCGTTTACAGCAGATTCTTCATATGGACACCTCTCTTGGGCGTCATCAGTATGATAATTTTCACTTTTGCAGACGGCATTATTGTTTTTATGTTGAGGAGCATTTTTGATGGAATGCCGGCAAGTGTCGGAGCAGCTCTGTATGTTATATTCATTCAATCGTTGATGAACGCTCCTTTCGGTCTGTTTCTGAGACCGGGAGACAAATAACGACCCGCGACGGCCAGAATAAAATGGACAGAAAAAACGGACACGAAAAAATCATTGTTATAAGTTACATAGTAATTGCCGCTTTCCTGCTGCTCGGTATGAGGCTCTGGCAATTACAAATCCTGCAGGGGGAAGAATACAGAAAACTCTCGGAGGCCAACAGGCTGAGGATCATCAGTATTCCCGCTCCGAGGGGGATTATCTTCGACAGAAACGGCGTCCCCCTCGTGAAAAACTCCCCTTATTTTTACGCATCCATCATCCCGAACGAGTTCGATAAAGGCAATGTTGTGCCACTTTCGAAAATCCTCAATATACCGGCTGAAGAAATATCCGAAAAGGTCAGGAAAACCGACCTCAGTCCTTTTATCCCTGTTAAGTTAAAACAGCGGCTCTCGTTTCTTGAAATTGCTTACATAGAAGCAAGGCGATCCGATTTCCCCGGTCTAATCATTGAAACAGAAGTCGGCAGAGAATATATTTACGGTGACGTCGGCTCTCACCTTATAGGGTATCTCGGTAAGTTGAATCCTTTACAATTAAAAGACCCGGCTTTCAGGGAAATACCGCCTTATATGTTTGTCGGACAATGGGGCGTTGAAAAACTCTTCGACAGTTCATTGAGGGGTATCCCGGGGAACAGAATTATCGAGGTCAATGCACTCGGCAGAGAAATAAGATTAATCCAGGAAAAGCCACCTGTTAAAGGACAGGACATTGCACTGAGCATCGATATATATCTTCAGGAGGCAACAGAGAAGGCTTTTGGAGACAGAGCAGGGGCCAGCGTTGCCTTAAAACCCGATAGCGGCGAAGTCCTTGCCCTTGTCAGTAAACCCTCATTCGACCCCAACCTCTTCACAGGGGGAATGAGTTACAGTGAATGGTCCACCCTGATGAAAGACAGGAAAAATCCTATGCTTAACAGGGCCATACAGAGCCAGTATCCGCCTGGTTCGATTTTCAAGATTGTTACTGCACTCGCCGGACTTGAGGAGGGCGTTATTACAGCCGGCACAAAAGTGGATTGCAGGGGGGGGATCGGTTATGGGAAATGGCATTTCGGATGCTGGCAAAAGCACGGCCACGGAGTGGTGTCTCTGCATCGGTCGATAGTAGAATCGTGCGATGTTTTTTTCTACGAAACGGGTAAACGTCTCGGCATAGACAGGATACATGATTATGCTACACGACTTGGGTTGGGAAAAAAGACCGGGATCGAACTCGGCAAAGAGCGGACGGGCCTGATACCGACTGCAAAATGGAAGCTGGAAACCAGGAAACTTCCCTGGTTTCTCGGCGAGACCTTCCATGCAGCAATTGGTCAGGGGTACATCGCCGTCACACCCCTTCAACTTGCTGTGATGACATCCACTGTTGTGAATGGCGGCATCCTTTACAAGCCGACCCTGCTGAAAGATGCCCCGCCAGTTATTCAGGCCAGGCTGAAATTAAGCCCTGAAAATCTCAAAATCATAAAAACCAGCCTTATAGGCGTTGTCAACGATCCGGGCGGGACAGGATGGGCGTCCAGATCGGAGATGGCGGAGATCGGCGGGAAGACAGGCACAGCCCAGGTGGTTGCAGCTGGAAAAGGCACTACCGCTGAGAAGTTTGGAGACCATGCCTGGTTTGTCGCATTTGCACCTCCTGAAAACCCCGGAATAGCCTTGTCTGTGCTTGTCGAACACGGCGGTCACGGCGGCGCCGCTGCTGCACCGATTGCAAAATATGCAATAGAGGCATACATGAATTCTCAAAAAAACGTTCAGGCAGCGCGTCCCGATACATTTCAGTAAGTACGGGTTTGAATCCGCGCTTATCCTCTGAAGTTTTGCGGCTTGAATCGCAGTTACCTATAATAAATACAGTATGAGAAAACTTTTCGTAATATTATTTCTTTTTGTTCATTCATTCGCCTTTTGCGGGGAATATCTCGATGTTATCGCAGACAGAGTCCCAGGGTTCCCTGCGGATCTCTATTACAAAAAAGATTACAGGGTACAATGGTGGTATTTTACGGGGCATCTGTTTGATACAGACGGAAGGGAGTTCGGATATGAACTCACCTTTTTTATCGTCAACGTACAGAAAAGAGAATTCCGGTCCCGGTTCGGGGTAAACAGGATATACATCACACATTTTGCGATTTCAGATGTTCAGGGGAACAGGTTTTATTTTTCGGACAAGGCGGATGCCGGCGCATATGGGTTTGCAGGCGCAAAAGATGACAGTCTGAGGGTCTGGATAGACGACAACGTTCTGGAAGGTCAGGGAGAACTATTTTATCTTAAGGCTTCGGACAGAGAAAAAACGATCGATCTGCGATTGATGCCGCAAAAACCTATTGTGTTAAACGGCGATAACGGATATTCAAGGAAGTCTGAGGAATCACCCCTTATAGCCTCCCTTTATTTTTCCTTTACCAATTTAAAGACAGAGGGGAAGGTAACTATAGGGGAAAACGTTTTTAGGGTAAAAGGCAAAAGCTGGTTCGACAGGGAAATATCATCACGGGGATTGGGGCAACAGCAGTCCGGATGGGACTGGTTTGCAATCCAGCTTGATGATAACCGGGAAATAATGCTTTACGTTCTGAGAAACAGAGACGGCTCAGTCGACCGTTTTTCATCGGGGACATTCGTCCGGAAGGACGGTACATACAGACATCTGATGAAGGAGGATTTTTCGGTGAACACCTCAGATTATTACAGGTCGAAGAAGACGGGAGCGAAATACCCGTCACGATGGGAAATAAAGATTCCTTCCGAAGATATGGTCTTAAGGGTTACCCCTTTGATGGAAGTCCAGGAAATACTGGCATATTCTTCGACCGGCAACCACTACTGGGAAGGAACCTGTATCGTGGAAGGTTCGGCAAAGGGGAGGGCATATGTCGAGATGACGGGGTATTAACATGGAAAATGCAAAATGCAGTCGGTCTCAGGCATATGTATAGAAAAAGCTTTCAGAATCGCAATCCGGCAAAATGTGCAATCCCTTGTTTTCATGAAAACATGAAAGGCGTACTTATATGCTTATGTCTTACAAAGGAGGCCATATGAAAGCTTTTTCTGCACATATGCCCTTTCTTTTTTATCTCTTAATGCATTTTGGGGGGTGCCACGGATGGAATATATGATAAAACTGGAAAAAGTTGAAAAATATTACGGAGACCACAAGGTGCTAAGGGGCGTCGATCTCGCAGTAAAAAGAGGCGAATTTATTTCAATCATGGGGAGTTCCGGGTCCGGGAAATCGACCCTGCTGAACCTTATCGGAGGGATGGACAGACCGGAAAAGGGGAAAATCGTTGTGGATGGAGAAACCGTTTCTTCATTACCTGACGAAAAACTTACCCTCTATCGAAGAACCAGGATAGGCTTTATATTCCAATTCTTCAATTTGTTGCCGAACATCACGGTCTTCGAAAATATATCGATGCCTTTACTGCTGCAGGGGACCGAAAATAATGAGAGGGTTATCGCATATATAAACCGTATGGGGCTGCAGGGAAAAGAGGAGCTTGCCCCGTACCAGCTTTCCGGCGGTGAACAGCAGCGCGTTGCTATCGCAAGGGCGCTGATCCATGATCCCGGGATAATTCTTGCCGATGAGCCGACAGGAAGCCTCGACAGTGAGACAGGAGGGAAAATAATGGACCTCATCAGTGGTCTTGCGGAAGAGACACGGAAAACAGTCATTCTCGTCACCCACGAATCTTACATATCGGAATATGCACAGAGGATCATCAGGATAAAAGACGGGATACTCTCCGAATGAAATTTCTGAAACTTGTCAGATTCCTCATTCTGAGGAATCTGAGAGAAGAGAAATTTTTTACTTCTCTGTCGATAGTCGGCATTGCACTGGGAATAGGACTGTTTACAGGGGTCAAGGTTGCTTCGGACCGGGCAATAGCATCTTTTGAATCCGACATTAAGGGAATCAATCCCCATGCAAACTATGAAATCCTTGACGTATCGGGTACCGACTTCGATGAACGTGTCTATAAAGATATACGCATGCTGGAAGAAAACAGCCTTCCGGTATTAAAAACGTTCGGGTATATACCGGCAGTTAAGGACACTATCGACATGCATAGCATATATACTGCGAAGGCGTTCCGATTTCTAAGGCCGGGGCATACTAAAGAGATTGCCATTCAGGATTTCTACCGGGAAATTAACGGCGTCCTGATAACTAAAAAGTTTTCCGACAGGCATGCCCTTAAAAAAGGTGATACCATAAAGGCTCTGATTTACGACAAACAGTTCACTCTGAAAGTCGTGGACACTGTCGATTTCCAATCTCTCCTCCCTAATGCCGTAATTATGGACATCGGCAATTTTCAGGAGTATTTCGGCAAAACGGGCTATCTTACAAGAATCGATCTTCTCTCGGACAAACAGACCGCTGACAGGATAAGAGAGATACTCCCGCCTCATCTCCGGCTCGAAAAAAAGGAAGAGATTTTCAGGAATCAGAAAGCGCTCATAGCCTCTTTCCGTTATAATCTGCAGTTTGTCAGTCTCATCGCCGTACTTGCCGGAATATTCCTCCTTTACAACTCGGTATTCATTTCAGTCGTGAAAAGGAGGACAGAGATCGGAATTCTGAGAGGTCTCGGCACTGATAAGAAAACAGTAATCCTCCTGTTTATTGTTCAGGGTGTTATCCTGGGCGCAATCGGCTCTCTGCTGGGCATCATCCTCGGTCAGCTTGCAGCGTATTTTTCCGTCATTGCAGTCGAAAAGACAATATCGACAATGTACAGTACCATAGCCGTAACCGACTATATCATTACAAAAAGCGACGCACTGACGGCCCTGTTTTTGGGTATTTTCATATCAGTTCTGGCTTCCGCCGTCCCTTCTTATGAAGCATCAAAGATCAGGCCGAATGAGAGTTCGAGGGAAGGGTCCTTTGAAGGCAGGTACAGAAAATATCAGCTTATTATATCCCTCGCCGGTTTTCTTTGCGTCCTGTTCGGAGTAATGATATCGTATCTCGATTACAAATACGCGCCTTTTTCATTTCCGGTCCTTGCTTTCGCCGGTATTCTCCTCATCATTGCAGGGTTCACGCTGATCTCTCCTTTTTACCTCTCTGTTGTCATGAAGGTCATGAAAAAACCTCTCGAAAAGGTCTTCAGGGCAGTCGGCAAAATCACCGTCGGGGACATGAGGGGAAGTATCTACCGGTTCTCTGTTGCAATGATGAGCGTCGCAATCAGCAGCGCCCTCATCATTGCGTTTCTGACGATCATCTTTTCTCTGCGTAATTCCCTGACAGGATGGATACATAAAAATATAACGGCAGATGTGTATATCAAGCCGGCTTCCTGCAAATCAAATTACTGCTTCTACCCCGTGTCGGAAAAAGTAATCGATACCGTCAAAAATCTGCCCGGGGTTGAAGGTATCGACAAGTTCAGGGGGCTGCAGCTCGATTTCTTCGGAAAGAAGGTGACCGCCGGATTTGCCGACACGGGTATCAAGAGAAAATTTTTGCACCGGAAGTACATCGACCGGGAATATGAAAATATCCTGAAAGAAATGGGCGGGGATGAGCCGGTAGCGGGCATATCCGACTATTTGAGTATACGGTATGGACTTAAAAAAGGAGATGTGATAACGCTGCAGTCACCGGAAGGTGAAGTGGAATTCAGGATAAACGATATATTTTCGAGCTACGCGACAACTTCCGGCTTCATATATGTCGACAGGAAATGGCTGAAAAAATATTGGGGTATCGACGATGCGACACAATTCAGCGTTTATCTGAAAGAAGATGCGGATATCGGACTATTCATTCGCGCAGTGAGAGAAAAACTGTCAAAGGAATATTCCCTTGAGATCTTCGATAACCAGGGGTTAAGGGATAAGGTGATGGATATCTTCAATAAAAGCTTTGCGATTACCTACGCAATCGAACTGATATCCATTATAGTATCGCTGATAGGGGTGGTCAATACGCTGCTGGCGCTCGTATTCGAACGGAAAAGAGAGATCAGCATCATACGCTATCTGGGAGGAAGCTGGAAGCAGATACGGCAGACCTTTCTCCTGTCGGCAGGGGTTATAGGAGTAACGGGAATAGTTTTGGGTTACCTCCTCGGTCCGCTCATGAGCGCCATCCTGATACACGTCGTCAATAAAATCTCCTTCGGCTGGGAAATACACTTCCAAATGCCTTTCCTTTATCTGTCTTTAGTTACGCTTCTTCTTTTCATCACAACATTATCGGCAGGACTTATTCCTTCACGAGCAGCAAGAAGGATAGAACCGAAAAAATTCATAAGCTTCGAGTGACGGGCACCGACGCATGAGCGGTCTCTCCCTCCATCGGGTTTCAGTGCTTTCGCCTCAGCCAAACAACCCGTCGAGCAGCTTATCTACAGTTCTCGGGTCCCGGCATTCGATCAGTTCCCATTTCCCATAGCCGCCATGATAATTGACCGCCTTGACCCATCGTTCAGCGGCTGTTTTTTCTGTCTGTCCTGTTCGGACTCGAAGCCCTTGACTTCAAGAATAACCATAGTTTCGTCATGGCCTGTCTCATACTGAATCAGGAAATCAGGATAGTAATAATGCCTGGCCCCCAAATGGTCGTAGGGGATCGAGAAATCAAGATGGTCGTTCTTAGCGTAGGAAAAGACTTGAGGGTTGTCCTCAAGGCAGAAAGACACGGTATGTTCCCATGAACGGTTATCCCACTCCCTGCCCGATTTTGATATTAAAAACTTTGTTAATTCCTTGCCCTTCAGCTCCTGTATGGTGCTCCCGCTTCGGACTAAATATCTCCCGTGATAGGAGATCGGGGTATAAGAAGGTTTTACCTCTATAATAAGAGTGTCTTTGCCCTTCCTGCTTTCAGTGATGACCTTGGGGATTATGCCGAGAATATCTCTCATTTTGTTCGGCACATCTTCCAGAAGTTTTCTGGCATTTCCCACGCCGACAGGTTTGCCCTTATCATCCATCCCGCTTATCAATTTTCCGCCGTCAGCATTTGCAAAGGCACAAATTACCTTAAGGTATTCATCCCGCCATCTGGATTTAAATTCTACGTTCTGGGATTCAACTGATTTTAGGGCCATATATTTTTTCTCGTATTTAAAGGATTCTTGGCATTTTCAATAACTTCAAAGACACGCTCTTCTATCGGCTTGTAAAACTTCCCCTGTTCAGCCTTCGAAAAATCATATTCCTTATGCTTATTCATTTATAGACATTTCAACTGCATTGTACATTTTATCGATCTCTTTCTGTATCCGGATTGTCTTATGAATTGCGGTAACTATTCTGCAATAGGTCTGTATCTCCTCAAGGGATAATACCCTTTCTTTTCTATCCTTCAGCCATTTATGACAGACCTGATACCCGCCGATTTGATAGTTCCACACATCCTGTGATATGCCCTCAAAATACTGGTCTTTATTGATATAAATCGATAGGTTGTCGTTCTGAGCGGAGCGAAGAATCTCGTCTTTTGAGATTGCTTCGGCTTTGCCTCGCAATGACAGCCTCAGCTTCCTTACCCGATTATCACCTGTTCCCTGAAACCGTGCAATCGGTGAATCAAGTTCAGGTGATTTCAGTAAGTGCAAATCAGCAAGCATATTACCGTATTTGGACATTTTGTTAAATAGCTTATAGTCCTTTGTAAAAGGCACTCTCGGAAAGTCTATCTTCAGGAACTCTGCATATTTTGTTCTGTATGTTTCGGAATAAAGGACAGCATAAATGTAATAAAAGATTTCTTCAGGCGAAGGAGATTTCTTGAACGCTCCTGACACTTTCTCTGAAAAAGCAGAAGTGAAATTAGGTTTTCTGACAAGATAATCCGCATCAGGCTCAAAAAGCATCATAATGGTTTTAATAGAGCTTTTCCTTGTTTTCTCTGTTCTCTTATAGACATAAAGAGGGAAAATATAACCGGTTCCAAATTGACCAGCGAGATCGATAAAATTATAATTCACAGCTGAAGAGCAGACAAAAGCATGTCGAAACCGATTAAGAACCTGTCTGGAAGTCATAAGACCGAGATTCTCATGCAATAGATGATGCATTATTTCGTGTCTATCTCTGTCAATCAATTCTTCTCTGTAGCATATAAATCTATTGTCAAAAGGGCGATATGAAAACGGCAAAATAGATTTTTCCCATCTTTCACTTCTTAGCATTTTCCTGGCTGTTTTGAGCTTGAAATTGATGGTATCCTTTAAATTCAGAGACTGAGCAACTAAATCATCAGGTAGATTACTTATGAAGGTTCTCATCCTTTGTTTGATCTCTTCATCAGTAAAGCCGACTACAAAATGGTCTCTATGGGTTTTCACTCCACTTGATGATTTTTCAAATATGGCGGAGACCGATATGAATGTGTCGTATTTTTTCTGTAATGAAAAATCTTTTTCCACAAAAAAATAATATGGTTCGTGTACGTGCTGCAAAAAGTCCGTAGGTGATTGTCTGTGCATACAGGTCTGAAAACTCATCTTCGGTTAAGCTACTGATAAGGTAGTCTTTAAATGCTTTGTAAAAATTCCTGATAAATCCTTTTCCTGTCTGTTCTTCTTCCTTCAGTACATGTGTTATAACCTCATCCTTTAGAAACCTTGTACGTTTGGCAAGTTCCATTGCAAGATTCTTTGCATCATAGACTTTCGGTATGGAAAAGGAAAAGAATTTCTCGAATATCTGTAGCAGTTCTAACTCTTTCTCTACAGGTGGGGTAGTCTTTACTTTTCTTATCCAATAGGGTCTGCCGATAAGGGCTTTATTAATTAACACTCCGTTACGGTAAAGCCTGAACTCAAGGAAATTGGTAAGTATCAGATTAGGGAAGGTATGCAGGTATCTCTTGAGCTGTTCTGTTTCCTCTATCTTATCAAGGTTCTCAATGGAAGGGTCTTTTGCTTCTATGTATCCTGTGATATGCTGTTTTCCATCCCATACCCTGAAGTCGGGGTTTCCTGCCTCTGTCTTTTTGGGTTGAGGAGTGATTTGAATTTTTTTCTTGTTGCTCGATCTGCAATATTCATCAAGCAGGTCTTTGAGGACAGGATAATAGCTTTCTTCCCGTGCATCTCCCCGAGTCGAGGTTTCGGTTAATTTTGTTAGGTACGTTTTAATCATTCAGTTTGGCTGGGCTTCTCTCGTTGATATGAACGGATGCCGCAAGGACTTCAAAGGATGTATGCTCCTTCTTCCCGGACCATACCAGTTGCGGGTCAAGGTGAGGATCGTAGTCATATTTCCTGGGTTTCGGCTTTGATGTATCGTATGAGGCAAGGCCGACAGGGACGGCATCCTTTCTTGTTTCAGCTTCGTGCCTGTAGGCTTCAATGTCTTCTTTTTTCTTGGGTCTCCTCGCCAAATCAGCTTCCTCTTACACAAGAATATTAATATCATTGATAAGAAATTGCAATTATTTCCGATACTTATTGATTAGATGTCGGATGGTTCGCTTAAGAGTGGTTTTGCCTGGCAGTCTTATGAATAAGGCCCTTAATGAAATCGATATACGCTTCCGTATCGTCCACATGAAATATTTTCGCCTTTTCAGGCGCGCCCTGCAAAACTTCCCTGCCGGCTATGATTACATCGGCCATATCAAGAATCCTCTCGGCACTCTTTTTGGATTCCCTTCCCGGCCCTTTCACAAATACCACTATGTCGGGATTCAACGCCTCTATGATACTGTTGCCTTCAGCTATGATGCCATTGAGCTGCGACAGCTCTTCCACTGCCATTGATGCGGTTTCAGCAAGTACGGGGGAAGGTGAGCGGACCCAGAGCACCTTTTCAGCGCCGGAATCCAGCATTTTTTTTGTATCTTTACCCTCTTCAGAAACTATTTCCATGTTATTCGTTATAGAACTGTAAAGGGAGGTCTTTGTGAACTTTATCGCGCCCCAGCCCCGGAGTCTTTTCAGAAGCAGGGCGGCAACGGTGGTTTTCCCTGCTCCGCTTCGGGAACCTCCGATTCCTATAATGACCGGGCGCATTTCAATGGCTCAACAATTGCATAGATATCCACGAACAGGAGAGCAGATGTGATGAAAAAAGATTGCACCGACACATTATAGCCCTCTTATGTGGCCAGCCGGCCATTTTGGGATGCACCGGTTAAATTTGCGGTAACGTATATCAAAACCAAATCTGTCGATTTGCAGGCTTTTTAAAGCGCGTCTGCCTCCCCCTGCAAGACAACGTTAAATTTGGAAAAAACTTATGTAACCCCGGCAGCCTCCTCTTCATAGGCTTTTTCGGTTTCCTTGTAGCCGCATTCTTTATTATGGCAAAAGTATGTTACGTCTCCCGCTTTACTGCGTTTTTCCAATAGGAAATCCGTGCCGCACTCCGGACATTTTTTTGCAACCGGCTTATACCAGGACGCAAATTTGCACCCGGGATAATTGCTGCAGCTCCAGAACTGTTTCCCCCTTTTAGATCGCCTTTCGACAATATCCCCTCCGTCTTTGGGGCACTTTATGCCGGTAGAAAGGGGCCTGGTATTTTTACATTCGGGGTACTGTGAACAGGCGAGGAACTTCCCGAACCGTCCGGATTTTATCACCATGGGGGAACCGCACTTCTCGCATTTCTCGTCTGTCAGTTGCGATATTTTTTCTTCGCTGCCGGGCCGCCGGTCCGCGCCTTCCTGCTCAATAGGTTTTGTATTTTTACATTTCGGATAACCGGTACAGGCAAGGAACCTCCCATGCCTTCCCCACCTGATTACCATCGGAAGACCGCACTTCTCACAGACATGTTCGGTCGGAATGTCCTCGGGTTTCACCCTGTCCGTAGCTTTTATAGCTGATGACAGCTCACTGCTGAAGGGTTTATAGAAATCTGTAACCACCTCTATCCATTTCATTTTTCCGTCCTCGATATGGTCAAGCTCGTCTTCCATCTTTGCAGTAAAATCCACATCGATCAGCTCGGGGAACCTCTCAACAAGATAATTATTTACTACTACACCGAGTTCGGTCGGAGAAAACCTTCCTTCAGCCTTCTGAACATATTTTCTGTCCTGAACTGTAGAGAGAATTGCCGCATATGTGCTGGGCCTTCCTATGCCCTTTTCTTCGAGGGCTTTGACGAGCGTCGCCTCAGTATACCGTGGCGGAGGCTGTGTAAAATGCTGCTTCGACTGAAGGTCCAGCAGTTTTAATATTTCGCCTTCTTTCAGAACCGGCAACGTTAACCCGTTCTCTTCCTCGATCTCGTCCTTCCCTTCCGTATAGAGCGCCATAAATCCCTCGAAACGCACTACCGTTCCGGATGCCCGAAATTCGTACACCGTCTTGTCATCTTCTTTAACGCCTGACGCTCCACGATTTACAATGATAAAACTTGTCTGCTCAAGCTGCGCCGGCGCCATCTGGCTTGATATAAAACGATTCCATATCAACAGATATAGTGCATATTGATCTCTCGAAAGAAACTTCCTGATAGATTCAGGTCCCTTATCAGGGTATGTAGGCCTTATTGCCTCATGAGCTTCCTGGGCGGATGACTTGCTTTTGTATACAGGAGACTTCTCCGGTATATAGTCTTTTCCATACACACTTTCCACAAGTTTTCGCGCCCAGTCCTGCGCCTCCGCTGCTACCCTGTGAGAGTCGGTTCTCATATAAGTGATAAGTCCTACCGCTCCCTCTTGTCCAAGCTCTATCCCTTCATAGAGCTGCTGGGCCACCATCATGGTCTTTTTTGCGGAAAACCTTAGTTTTCTAACCGCTTCCTGCTGCAGGGTACTCGTAATAAAAGGTGGATAGGGCATCCTCTTCCGCTGCTTACGGTCTATTTTATCAAGGACAAATTGCCTGTCTTTCAAATCAGCAATGATTGTATCGGCCGCTTCATGATTTGGTATCAGGAATTTAGCATCAGCGCCCTGGTTCTCGTCTCCTGAGCCACGGTTAGTCTTCGAGAGTCTTGTCCGGAATTTTGGTGGCCGGGAGCCTTCAAATTCCGCGCTGATACTCCAGTATTCTTCGGATTTGAACCCGTCTATCTCACGCTCTCTGTCCACAACCAGTTTTACAGCCACGGACTGTACCCTTCCGGCGCTCAGACCTCTCCGCACTTTCCTCCAGAGAAGGGGACTCAGTCCGTATCCGACGAGCCTGTCGAGTATCCGCCTCGCCTGCTGGGCCTCGAATTTCCGTATATCGATCTTCCGCGGATTCAGGATCGCCTCCCGCACCGCACGCTCCGTTATTTCATTGAAAATTATCCTGTAGATCTTTCCATTGCCGGTACCGGCTTTTTTGTCGGTGATCTCCGATGCTATATGCCATGCGATAGCCTCGCCCTCTCTGTCGGGGTCGGGAGCAAGGTATACCCTGTCGGCGTCTTTGGACGCCTTCTTCAGTTCTTTTATAATCTTTTCCTTCCCCGGGATGATGACGTAACTGGGCTTGAAGTCCTTTTCGACCTCGACTCCAAGCTCTTTCTCAGGAAGGTCCTTTACATGGCCGATAGACGCCTTTACAGTAAATTCCCTGCCCAGTATCTTGTTAATTGTCTTTGCTTTTGCAGGTGATTCAACAATGACTAAAGCATTCATGCAAGATAAAACCTCTTTCCTGTTATTTGTTTTACAGCTCCTTTCAACTCCAGTCCGAGAAGAATTCCGAGCGCCTTTGACGACGGCAATCCGCTTTCCCTGGAAATGACGTCTATCTGCTTCGGTTCTCCCGAAAGCAGGTTGCACACTTTCTTTTCTTCATCGGAAATATTTATCGCAGTCTTGTCTCTTGTTTTGAGGAAGCCTTTCAGGACAGGCGCAAGCTCCTCTATTATATCCTCAGCCTTTCTCACAAGTATCGCCCCTCCCCTTATAAGCTCGTTGGTACCTTCCGAACAACACGAGGTAATGCTGCCGGGCACGGCAAAAACCTCTCTGCCCTGCTCAGCTGCGTATCGGGCCGTTATAAGGGCACCGCTGTCAAGCGTTGCTTCGACAACAAGCACTCCCAATGAAAGCGCACTTATCAATCTGTTCCTCCTGGGAAAATTCTCTTTCTCAGGCAGCGTACCCGGCGGGAACTCGCTCAATGCGCATCCGCTCTTAACGATATTCTCCATCAGGGCTTTATTTTCAGGAGGATACGGTATATCAAGCCCCGAGCCGAGCACCGCGATAGTCCTGCCTCCCGCTTTCAATGCGCCTTTGTGCGAGATGGAATCCACGCCTCTGGCCATCCCGCTCACAACAGTAAAACCGCAGGATGCAAGATCCTCTGAAATTTTTTCCGCCACCGAAGCCCCATACTGCGTGAGTCTGCGCGAACCGACAATTGCAATTGCAAACTTGTCATATGGCAGTATGTCTCCTCTCACATAGATAACAACCGGAGCATCATCAATTTCCCTCAACATCTCCGGATACGATGCTTCCTGGAGACTGATAACCTTTATATCCTTGTCTTCCATTTCCCTTATCTGTCTTTCGATCCCGCCCCAGGCAGAAAAATCCCTGACCTTCCTTGCAATAATCGATCCTATCCCTTCAACTTTCATAAGATCATCAAACCCCGCCCTGAATACCATCTCCGGGGTAGCGAATACAGATAGTAATTTTCTCGCTCTTACCGGTCCGATATCCGGCAGCAGCGATAAGGCAATCCAGTAGGTCAGATCAGTTTTGGATTCACTTCTAAAGGAAACTCCCGTTCTCATATCCTCCGCCCGCGGCGCTTTTTCAAATTGCCCAGCTTTAATCTGAGGGCATTGATTTTTATGAACCCTTCTGCATCCTTCTGATTATATACATCCTCTGCTTCAAATGTTGCAAGCTCCGGACTATACAGCGAACAGGAAGATTTCCTTCCCACCACAGAGCAGTTTCCCTTATAGAGTTTAAGCCTCACTGTCCCGGTGACTGATTCCTGGATATCGTCTATAAACCCCTGAAGGGCAATACGCTCGGGAGAAAACCAGTAACCGTAATAGACAAGCTCTGCATAGCGCGTAATCAGAGAGTCCTTCAGATGCATGACCTCTCTGTCGAGAGTCAGCGACTCGACCGCCCTATGGGCCGACTGCAGGACCGTGCCGGCGGGCGTTTCATAAACTCCTCTCGATTTTATTCCCACATACCTGTTTTCAACGATGTCGACCCGTCCAATGCCGTGTTCTCCGGCTATAGAATTCAAGGCGGCGAGAAGTCCGGCCGGAGACATGCGTTTGTTGTCCACCGCAACAGGGTTTCCCTTATCATAAGAAAGCTCAAGGTATACAGGAGTATGCGGGGCCTTCTCGGGTGAAGAGATCATGGTATACATGTCGTCCGGAGGTTCTTTCCAGGGGTCCTCCAGAATACCGCCTTCATAGCTGATATGAAAAAGGTTCCTGTCTATGCTGTATGGTTTTTCCTTCGTGGCGGAAACGGGTATTCCATGCTTTTCCGAGTACTCGATCAGAGATTTTCTCGAATCAAACGGCCACTCCCTCCACGGGGCAATGACTTTTATATCCTGTTTAAGTGCATAATACGTGAGCTCAAACCTTACCTGGTCGTTTCCCTTGCCCGTAGCGCCGTGCGCTACTCCTTCGGCTTGTTCCTTTTCGGCAATTTCTATCTGTCTCTTCGCAATAAGAGGTCTTGCGATTGACGTGCCGAGCAGATACGACCCCTCGTACACGGCGTTCGCTCTCAGCATCGGAAATATATAGTCTCTGACAAAGACTTCTCTGAGGTCCTCGACATATACCTTGGACGCGCCTGTCCTGAGTGCCTTTCGCCTTATCGAATCGAGGTCTTCACCCTGACCGAGGTCGGCGCAAAAGGCGATAATCTTCGCGCGATATTTTTCTTTCAGCCATTTTATTGCCACAGATGTGTCAAGTCCTCCGGAATAGGCAAGGACAATCTTCTTCAGCATGAAAAATCCTCCATTCCATTATTTTGACCATGGGGGAACATGAGCAACCTTCCAGACTATAGAAGTTAGCATAAAACAGAAAAAAATGTAAAACCGTAAGAAACCGCATTGACAGATAAAGTGTTAATGTGGACTATCATTCCACCTTTTGCCCTTCTTGTCGGCGGCGCACTAAATTTCCTTTTGAACTGGACTACTTTTTGAGCCAGTGGATGATCCTCGAAGCAACCGAAAATACCGGCTGGTTCTCCGTCTCTACGATGACTCCTGTGGCTACCTGAATCTTCTTCCTCAACTGCTCGACCCCTTCTTTTTGGGACGGTATTATTATCGCCTCGCCTGTCGGCGGCGCTCCCGGACCTAATCGTATCCCTTTAAAGACGGTTATCGTTCCGCTTGCCCCGCTTGTGGCTTCGGGAGAGCGGATCGCCACACATGACGGTGCAACTCCGGTCGTATATCCGACCGAATAAAGGTAGGAATCTCCGCCATATTTGCAGGGGTCCGGGTCAGGTTTATAAGTAAGGAAATCCACGAGCCCTCCGACTGAAAGCGGCCTGGATATGACCCGCTCACCGTTCGACAAATATATTTTCCAGCCCTCGTTATCGACCCACTGGGTTCCTGTAGTGAGCTTTATGGAGGTGACGACATCTTTCCATCCGAAGCTGTCGGAAGAACCGTCATAGGCACATACCTTCGCAACTCCTGTGACTTCGCCTTTTGTCTGAACGTTGGACACATTGCTCAGGTCCCCTTCGCCGACAGTAACCCCTTTATCTTTTAAGCCGAAAAAAATCTGCTGGGACATATCGGCCTCATCGAGGTCGCTGTAATATTTTCCCGAACCTGAAAAGACCCAGACATTACCCTCTGTATCAAGGGCTGCATCGGGAGATGCAGTGATCGGGTAGCTGCCCGAGAACAGGGTCTTTCCAAAAGAAGAGTCCCATGCAGCACCCACCCCGGAGGCAGCGAGTATCGTTGTAACATCTATGCTCAGGAGTTTTCCCATCCATGCCGACCCGGTCCGGTAGGCAGTTCCAAAGTATAATTTCTCTGAAATATAATCCTTGTCAGCGTCAACGGAGAGTATGTCGCCAACTATGCCGTTATGATCAAGTGATACCTTTTTTACCAGTCCGCCTGTCCCGAGGTCGAGAATGAAGACATACCCGGAAGAATTCCTGCCGGTATCCACACCGCCTTTGGGAAGCACCTTCGGGCCGGATCCGACAACAACGTACCAGCTTCCGTTCTGATTCCTGTCGCCGCTTCTGATTATCGATGGAAACGAGGTAGTATATCCAAGGTCGCTGTCGGAAAACTCCCAGAGCGGGAAAGGTTTCTCAGGATCTGTTATATCGATGGCGAAATATGACGAAAAGCCTGCATCCGCAGGTGATCCCTCCGGCGGATCACCGGGCGTACCTCCCGGGCCGCATGCACCTCCAAGACGCATTCCGCCCAAAAGGACCGTCCTCCAGCTATTCTTGTCTTTAGCAGACGATGGACTGCCGTTGATGCTTGCATCGACCAGCCTTACCGACAGGTCGCTGTAATACATGTGGCAGTATCCGGGGTCCGCAAGGTACTTTAAATAGGGAAAAGCATTAAAAGGAATAAATGCCCATATCTCCTCGCCTAACCTGTCGTCGTCGCTCTCTCCCGAGCTGAAGAAGTCCTTAAAGACGGCTTTAATGTTCCCTATCAGGCCGGTATCTTTGAGATAACCGACCCTGAAGGCATGCAGCATTCCGTCATTCGCACCGACAAAGGCCACGGAAGATTTTTTCCTGTACGAGCCACCGGACACGAATTCATAATAGGTCTTGTCGGCATAATCTATGTGATAGGTATTCAGAGGCATGCCTGAAAAGACCATCGGGGCGGAGCTTATAATATCACCGAGCTTCCATACGCGGAGAGAACCGTCTACCGGCAATCGCCTGTCCCTGAAGAGCGGGTCGGTCACAGCGCCGCATCCCGCATCTCCTGCAGCGCCTGTTTCAAGGCATTCACCCCGTATATACCCGATAATGGCATCCTCGGTATATGTTGAATCCGGGTTAAGGGCGTTCAGGAGAACCGGAGCCATACCTGTTTTGAACTCGGGATAAGGAATTTCTGAAAATGTTGTTATCGCAGACCCCCTGAGGATCCTCTTTGATGTGAAAATAGTTCTCGCGGAAGGATTTTTCATGGCAAGTTTTTCTCCGGCTTCCCAGAGCGATTTCATATCTGCAAAAGATTTTATCTCGGGATTTGAGCACGTTGAGAGCGTCCCGCCGCTGCCGTCTGACTGCGTGGTAAAAAGGGCAACCCCGGTTTCATTACTGTTCGGATTGAAAAACAGCCCCATTACCTTGTCCTGATCAAGTACAAGCTTCCGGTCCGGCACCGAATCTTCCCTGAGTCTGTCAGAATAATCCATCCATATATTACGCATGTAACCTGTCCAGCGAACCTCCCGCGAAGCCTCATGCCTGACCGGCAAAAAATATGCCTGTACTACTGAACCTGCGCCTCTTGAAGAAGTCGTAAGGACTGAGACCGCAGTACCCGAGGCTGCCCCGGAGAGGATATCCTGAAATGCCTTCTCAACCGCAGAATATATACCTGCCGGAGCCGAAGCCTCAAAATAGGTATCGGGAATTCCGTCGTTGTTCTTGTCCCATTCGCTGTTAAGGTCGGGATGAAGGTCCGCATTGGAGTCGATAAATCCACCATATTTGGAAAAGTCCCTTAAAAGAGACGCTCCGGACAGTGCGCCAAAAACATGAACGCTATAAAAGTTGACGGCCTGCATACCTTCGCGGTCGGGCCTTATATCTGCTGTATGGGACCGTAATATCTGCTCGTTGATATATGCCGCTGAATAGGGCGAAGGGATGTCGGAAGCTTCACCGCTGCTTATAAACAGAACAAAATTCTTTCTGCACGGCACTGAATCTATCGGGTCGGAACAGGGATTGCAGTCCGTACCGCAAGTGTTTTTGTAGTACTGAATAGACCTCAGCGCCGCTAATCCAAGGGGCGCAGCCGCGTTGTTTTTATCAGGCCTGGCCTGATCTGACGCCATGCTGTTTATAAATGAGGACATCGGCCCGCTATTTCCTGTGCAGTAATCCATCTTTATATCACCCTGTGATGCCTGGTATCGCATAATGCCTATTCTCGGTGCGCCTGCGTCCCAGTTTCCATCAATCGGATTACTGTCAGCCAGCTTCTGAATAATTCCGCGCGAGGTAATATTGGCTGGATTGTCGTCTACTGAGACCTTTACCGGCGTGCCGCCGGAGCTCGAAATAATCGGGAGTGAACACGATCCGGCCGAAGTAATGCTCAATCCGCCCTGGTTTGTAATATCAAAGATGCATCCGGGATAAGCGCCTGTGGTCCTTGGCTCCCAGTCGGTGTTTTCTCCTTTAAGCTTGTCGCGGGCAGAAGGAGTTGGTGTGCCTTTGCCGCCTATTAACACAAGCATTACGATATCGTATTTGCTCATCGCAGCCCAGTTAAGCAGGCTGCCCGGATACGGTCCTTTGTCGGAGCCGGAACAGGATGCTGCTTCATAGAAATTACTGTTTGAGGCGCAGTAAGTTTTATCGGTTTTAAAATATCCTATATAGTAATCCGGCTTCGCAGGGTCATATTCGCCGGAGTATGCCGGATTCAGCATGCCTTTGGAATTATCGAGGACAATAGTTATGTTAGGCGGCACTGTCCGCGTCACATAAGGCGGAGCGCTGCAGTAATCGGACATTGTCTGCGTATAAATCAAAGCGGGAATTGACGTCAGGAAGAATATTACCAGCAGAAACAGCAACTTTTTCATATCAACCTCCTCACAATGCGGATCGGATTATTAAAAAATTAACCACAGAGAACACAGGGAAATCATTAACTATCAATATGTCATAAGAAAGATTGTATCTCTCCCTCTGTGCTCTCTAAATTATCAGCCGTTTTATACCATCTTTAAGCCTCTCTACATTAAAATTCATCAATAATCCAACTCTTTTGTCCATTATTTTTAAATAAGTCAATAATTGTGCTTCAAATATATTATTCATTTTCTCCACTGCCTTTAATTCCACAACAACTTCATTTTCTATAAGAAAATTAATCCGATGCCTTCCGATTTCTTTGCCTTTATAGTTCAGATTTATCTCTTTCTGCTTTTCATATAAAATCCCTCTAAGGGCAATTTCATGCGCTAATGCTTCCTCATAGATACTTTCCAATAACCCTGGTCCTAACATTGAATGCACCTCGATAGCACAAGAAATAACCTCACCTGTAATTTCCTTTAAAGGAAATTCTTCCTGAGTAGATAAATGAAAACTCTGAGTCCTCTGTGGTTTCATTCAGGTCTATAAAACATATCTGTAGAGAGCGGTAGTCTCCGCCCTCGTGCTGCCGGCTCCGGTTACGACTGTGTTTATCCTGAAATAGACGGCAGTAGTCGGAGCGCCGCCTCCTGCCCGGGCGAATTCGGCCCTGCTTCCCGGCAACGCTGTGGTGTAGAGCCTCGTTACGGTCATGCTTGCTTTGTAATCGTCAAAAAAGCCTGTGCCCGGCATGGTAAGGGTCGTCTTGCAATCAGTATTCTCATCGAACAGAACAGAATCAAGAAGGCATGGCGGTGATGCATCCTGGATGGGAAGAGATGAGACCGGCTCTCCCATCATGATAAGATTGACGGCATCCTTCATGACTTCCACGGCTCCGTCTGCGGCCTCTGAAGCGGTTGAGTATCTTTTCCCTGCGCCCGACATGTTTGTTGCCTGTGTCACAAAGTAGAGGGTGCTCATAACAAGGAGCATGACGGCAAGACTTATGAGAAGCGCAGAAACAAGGGCAATGCCCTTGTCATTTATTATCTCAGGTTTCTTGGAGTTATACTCAATGATATGAGCTTCCATCTGTACCTCCTCTGCTCTTCTGTAAGCTTTATATCCCTTCCGGTACCGATGGAGCTCTCTCCGACACGAACAGTCCGCGGATCGGCCGGATTCGCGGGATTCGAATAAAAGTAATCGGGATCACGGTTTCCTGCCTGCTGAAGGATATACACCCTTACCTGCTTCAACCTCCTTTTGAGCGCACTGTTATCGTAAGCAGAAGACTGAACTCCTCCGTTATCCCATAAATCGATAACGTTGTCTTCGATCAAACTTGTATCAAGTCCAAAAGCTATCTGGAAGTCTCTTACACAGTTTAGAATGGGTTCTCTGGTAGAAGAATGCGGCGGGTCGGTGTTCCTGCTCTCGGCTCTCAGCAGGTTCCGGGTCCCTGCCGCGCAGACGGAAGGCGGAGCGCCGCCAAGAACATACTGCACTGTATAATAAGGCATTAAGGCACTTTCCGAGTTGAGTCCGTAAAGGAGGGTACCCCTGTCAGCCGACGACGGAATCGAAGGAAATGTAAATACTGCGGTTGTTCCTTCCGTAATAATCTCCCTTGTAGCGTGATCTATGTAAACGACTGAGTCACCGGCTGAGATATTCTCTCTGCTGTCGTTCCATGTCCGGAACAAAGCCGGCGGTCCGGTATCAGCCAGGTAAGACCAGCCTTGGGAACTTCTCGAAAGGATACCGATAGCTGTTCCCCTCAGGCTGAGGGAATCATACTCGGACATCGAAGCCGCATCCGATGCATTCATGATTTTCGGCGGAGACGGGAGTATGGAATATACATCTGCCATACCGTACCCTGCCATCATAATATCCCTTTCAAGAACTGATTTCGCGATGCCGAGTTCCATTTCCGATTCGGCAAGTCTGTATTCCCGGCTCACATGTCTCACCTGCGCGTTATAGAGTCCGCACACTATAGCCATGACCACCGAAAAAATTGCGCCGGTCACAAGCAGTTCCACAAGGGTTATACCGCGTTCATTCTTCTCTGTTACTAAAGACTTTATAGACAAGGAATCATTATTGAAAAATCTCCCCTTACCCCTATTTGCCAAAGAGGGGTTGTACTTCCCCCCTTTCGTAAAGGGCGGTAAGGAGGGATTTTATAATTAACGTCTTCATTCTAATTACCAATTAGTAATTTGTACATGTCGTTATCAGTAATCCTCCCATGCACTTTTTTAATTGGGTGCATGGGAGGATCCGGGGGGGAAACCCTCTGTTTTTATAATTCGTCTCACATTTGTTTAAAAATACGAGATTGCTTCGCCTCGCTCGCAATGACAAATACTTATGTGACGACGCTTTGAGGTCATTGCGAGGGGCAATAGCCCCGCGGCAATCTCTTTTTTCAAATCCGGTTTAATCAAGACTTTCATAATCTGTTTCGGGCAGATAGGGCATTGCTTTGTAAAATCATCTCTTCCTTCACAGCGTCCAGTGTTTATAGATTACGGCGCTGTTTGTGTAATTCCCTCCCTGATTCGTATATGCAACTGTTATGGTGATCTGTCTGAGGTCGCTGCTCAATGGAAGCACTTCCCATGTGATATTGAATCCCTGTCTGAACCCTTTGGTCGACTGCACAGGATCAGGGTATCTTTGATAATCAAGGCCTGCGCCCAAACATGCGTTCTTGTCGTCATACGAATAGGAAGCCTTATAATTCAGGGCTCCCGGGTCAACGGTGATCCCGCATGAACCGATGCTCTCTGCAGGCAGGGCAAAAAACACCTCGGCTGTTTGATTCGTCAGCCTGACAGCGGTACCTCTTAACTCATTCCCGCGGTTTGCGCTTATCGAATTTACCATGACGCCGCACAGAGCCAGGAGGGAAATCGCGATAATAATGACTGCTATCAGCATTTCGACAAGAGAAAATCCCTTATTGTTCTTTACAGTCGTTCCCATCCCATTCTCCCTCCCTGATCCGGTTGAAGCTTATACTCACACACTTGCTGGCGCCGTTTGTATGCGGGTTACGCAGCACAATGGTCTTTTGCTGAAAACCGAGGTTGGCCTGACGCGGAATTCCAAGGTGATCGAATATCAGTATATGATTGTCGGGATTGGCGAGGGCGCTGCCTTTTTTTATCCTGATTTCGACAGGTTGTGAAACAGTCCTCTTTTTTTGAACCGTCTCTCCGGGAAGCGGCGCCTCTTCGCTTACTCCGTCATAAACGAAATTCGAGTTGATATCGTTGAACCGGAAAAGGCGGTACTTGCTGTTCGATTCGAACCTTACGCCGAAACCTGTTAACCTGGGCGCTGCTGCGTCAGCTCCCTGGGTCATTGCCGCATATCTTATCCACTGCAGGTCGGCGATTAATTCTTTCGACGTATTTCTGACCTTATCGGTGCTTATGAACCCGGGACCAATGGAAGCAAGTGCGAAAACGAGAATAGCAACGACGGTCATGACCACTACAAGTTCGATCAGACTTGATCCTTCAGAATCGTTAAACCCTCTCAAAAAATAGTATCTTTTCATATTCCAGACTTTCCTCTGGTATTTTTTGCAGTCAATTATAGCACAAATATTTAGCTTTTGCTATATTTTATTTTGTTGCGCAAAAAATACCTGCGAGGCTAATTGGAGCCTGTCCATAAAGTACGATTCCGATAATTTTCGTCATTCCCGCGAAGGCTGGAATCCATTAACAAAGGGGGATAAAAGGGGTTGTTAGGGTCGTTTGCGGATATAATCCGGGATAGAATATATTAATCTTTTGCTAACAGTGTGTGCTGGATATAATGTATAAATATCAAACACCCTCTCCTCAACCCGCCCCCGTCAGGGTGGGAAATAACTGAGGGAACTCCGAAGCTCAAATTCGAGGAATTCTTTTGATTGCAGGCGCCCAAGATGGGAATGCTGCTTCAGCTACTCGGTCCGGATTTCGAGGGTGAAACTCTGTAATGTCTCTCCACCGCTGCCGTCGGATACAGCCACGGTAATCGGCACTTTTCCTGCAAAACCGGAAGGCACATTCCATTTGATTGCTCCTGTGGACGAATCGATGGTCATGCCTGCAGGAGCGGATTTAAGAGAATAAGCGAGGGGGTCTCCATCCGCGTCAGAAGCTTTTACCCGGTATGTGTAGAGACTTCCGTCGAACCTGAAGGTTTCCTGCGACGGGGCAATAACCGGCTGGGCATTGGCGATGTTCATTACGATTGTTATTGCCGCTCCCGAAAGACTGCCGTCGTTCGGAGCAGCCCTGAGGATTATTTTATCTCCGCGTTTAAACTCTTTCGTCAATTTCAGGGCATCCGAATCCTCAAAAAGCAGATCGTCATTTTTTGACCATTGATACGTAACAGTCACGTTGTCCCCTTCCTGGTCATAGGTCTTCACTTCAGCCCTGATAGTATCTCCGGCCACAGGTACTTCAGGAGAGACTTTTAAAGAAGTTATTTTGGGGGGAGAATTTCCTATGGCGCCCGGAGAAGTTTCAGGCGATTCTGTCGCCTGAAAACCCGGCTGTACAGAGGTGGTCGCCTGCTTTTGTTGTTCTGTCAGGGGACTTTCACCTGCAGGCTGGATTTCCCCTTTTCCTTTGCATCCAAAAGAGAAAAAGGATATCAGGATAATAAGACAAAATAAAGTTTTTATCATACGTAGATTATACATGATTAAAGTATCTGCATAAAGTCTCAATAGCCGTAAAGAACGGACATCCTCGATCTTTCGATCTGGTTTGTCGCGTTAAATTTAAATGAATCCACTTCAACCCTGTAGATATACGGCTGCGGAGGCGCCCTGAGAGTAAGCGAGCTTGACGTCACAACCCCTGTTCCGCCGAGATCCTCTCCGCTCATGTCCGTATAGCCGGGTATCGTATCGACTATTTTTGTATTGACGTCGTACGAATCTGCTCCGATCCCTGCAAGGCGCAAGGACAGGTCGGGATTGGTGTTTGCGACAAGGGTGCTGTCGCAGGTTCCAGGCCAGTCGGCAGTCGCATCGCATAACTTGGCGCATAAGCAGATGTATGAGCCGGCGGGGGCAGACAAACTTCCGTCGTCGTTTACCATGCTATTGTCTCCTGCTATGTCGGGATCGCCGCAGTCACAGCCTTTTGGAAAACTTGTCAAAAGAATACCGGGCACATCCGGGAGTTTACCACGGCTGTTTATCAAGCCCACCGTAATTTCAGCGCCTCCTGTACCTGCCTCACGCGCGGTCTCGTACCTCTTGAAGAATCCTGAAAACCTTGTGCCCTGAATAACAAGATATACCAGCGTAGCGATAATCGAAAGGGCAATAAGAGAAAGTATAAGAACAGAGACTAATGCGATTCCTTTTTCATTCCTCACAAATTTCATTATGACCTCAGGTTATTCGGTTTAACAACTATTGTATACACTTTCCACCGGTAGTGATTCCAGTCAGTAATACCGGAGAGATCAAAGTCTCTTCCAAGGCCGAATTCGCCCACCGTAATGGCTGTTTCGTCGCATGCAGTCGGGTTTATGCAATAAGTGAAATTCCTGTCTATTTGTCCTTCATGGGCTAAAATATAGACCCTTACCTCTTTTAACTGATCTCTTAGCTCCCGGGCAGTTAACGGAGACCCTGATGTGTCATTTAACACATCTGTTGTGGCGTCTATCGTGCCGTCATCGTCTGTATCCAGTCTGAAAATAACCTGCATGTCTGCAACGCAGTCAAGTAAAGGAGTGCCGGGCATTCTGTCTCCGGTGGCATGGCTGATAAGCGTTTTCATTAAAATGCCGGTGCTGGGCGCGCACCTCGGCGGAATCGCCGTTAAACTTTCTCTGTTGATAAAATAGTCAGCCCTGTTAAAGGGCATTCTCAGACTTGTAACGTCGGTTGCAGGAGGTGTAACGCCATAGACCAGATAAACGTCATTCTCCGTCGACGGAGAAAATGCCGCGGGGAAACTTGTCGGACTAAAAGAGACATGGAAAGCAGTTCCGCTGTTAACCAGTATCCTCTGGTTTTCCCCTCCCCTGCTCGGGACAAGGACAATTGCCAGGTCATTCACCTCTAAATCGTCTGATGTATTATCCCATACATTCACTGTGCTTGCGCCGGCAGCGCCGCCGACCACATGCGTCCATTTCATCGCCGCATCGTTCACGGCAATGCTTGTTGCCTTAATCACAAGATAATCGGACCCGCCAAATGCCGTACTTGCAATTGCCCTGGGGGGATTGGTTGTGGCGTCGTTAATGTCGGCATCATTGGGAAGGGGGATTGAACCCGTTGTAGTAGCGGAGCCTTCGTTATAGGTCACAGCAGATGGGATCACCCATGGAAGACCGAAGCCCGCCTGCTCAAGGTCTTTCCTGAGGATTTGAAGTCCGACAGCCCCTTCTATCTGGGTCTCCGCTATCCTGCTCTGCTGTTTAAACTGTGTCAGGAGGGGGACAAACACATTTGTCATGGCAACTATGGCGAACATGAAAATCGCCATCGTCACCAGAAGTTCCACCATGGTAAAACCTGCCTGCCGCCTGATCATCTTCTCCTCAAGCTGGTAACGCTGTGGATATAACATTCATTCTTGTATTCCCATGCTACCTCTACAGTGATCTGCTTTGTGTCTATATCACCGGCAGCATTAACAAAGTCGGTAACTGTTATCTCTGTGCCGAAAGGGAAATTTGAAATATTTCTGAAATTCCGCGAGGCAAGGATGGGATAGGTAGTTGTAGCACAGGAAGACAAAGTAACAGTCGTAGGCGTAACACACGTCTCCGTGCAATCATCTTTTTCCAGACAGCATTCTTCATCAGCCGTGCATAAATTGTTACTACCCGAACAGACATCGGGGTTGGTGGCCACATTCTCGAATGGCATGCTTCTCGCTTCTTCCATCCTCGCTGCGGCAATATTGACAGCTTCATCCCTCAGGATATTTTTCATGTTATGCTCGACGCTCAAAAGAGCGGTCTGAAAAAGCCCCATGAAAACAAGGAGAAAGACCGAAAGGGCTATCATCACCTCGACAAGGGTCAGACCGTCCTGTTTTATTAGAAGATTCTCTTTCTTATTTCGGGACACAGCTTGTTCCATTATATTTTCCCATCTGTATCCTTGATTCGTACACAAGAACACAGTCGTAATCCGGATTTGTATCTGAAGGAATTGTTAGAGGCACTGTGATTGTTGCCGAAGATGAAGAAAGTCCCCTTGTATTAAACACTACGTCCCCGGTCCATCCAAGATCATATTGCACTGTCTTCGGGTTCGCGTATCCCGGCACAGGGTTATCGCCTGCCCCGGCGTCTGCTGCATTATTGCCGTTTGTATCCTCATATATCTGATAGCTACGGGTACTCAGCGTCACGAAATGCATCGTGTTCCTTGTCATCGCCCTTGTCCTTGCTTCCATCAAATCCGAATAGAGCTGCTTTGTCGTTGTCTCTATCCTGTAGTTCGTCATCCATCCCCGATAGGTAAATCCCAGCGCCACGGCAAGAATGCCGATGATGCTGACTACCACAAGAAGCTCCGTTAAAGTTACCCCGTCTTCCCTCATCTTTCCCTGATATGGAGGATTTTATTAAGCGGTTTGGCCGGCAGAATGATCCCGGGCGGCGTACCCGCCGGAGGCACACCCATGACTGCGGCAGCCCTCCTCCCTTCCCTGCTCCTTGCGCCTGTAAAGGCCGTCTTCAAATCCACCTCCTCAATGCTTCCTGTCGAGACCTGCATCAATGCCTTGCCCCGCAGGATAGAACTGCTCACCGCACCGCCTGTTCTATAATGCACAGCCCAGAGATGGGTAGCGCCGCCGAAAGAGCAGACGTCGGCAGACGGCTTGGTGGTCGTAAAGAAGACTGCGCCGATAGGAGTGGCCAGGGGGTCGGTCACATTCCGCTCCGCTTTGTATAAAGCAGAGGCGCTTGTGCAGTCTACAATATCGCCATTTACATCCGTACATAAATCAAGATCGATGTACCACCCGTCGTTGTCGTCCACGCCTCCGCTGTTAGCATCACCCAGCGCACTCCTTGCAACATCATCAGTACAGTTCACGTCCAACACGCCCGCTGAATAGCAGGGCTCCTTAACGCCGTACAGGCTTCTGCCGATATTAGCGTCATCGATCTGGTCGCCGGCTTTAAAATAGAATCTGCCCGTGCCGAAGAACAGAAAGAGTTCTTTTGTGTTGTAATTCTGGAGCTTCACTACAGCCGAAGGCACAGGACCGATGTTCGTATCCGACGTCGGGATCACCCTGCTTAATGGCCAGTTGGACGGGTTATCCAGATCGTTTTTCGTAAGAAGCCGGAGGACTCCTCCGAAATTCCATTTATCATCTGTAGTAGGAGGGTCATTGGCAGCCTTCACATATCCGAAGTAGAGCGCATCGTCCCAATAATTACTTTCGTCGTTCCTATCGTTCTGCTCCAGGTCAATCGGCGCGTTTATCATCGAGCCCGAGAACGCATTTGGAATGCCGGAATCCTTCACCCAATAGTCTGTATTTAAAGTCCACGTCCCGGATGAAGGCCCTTTCAGGTCCAGGATGAAGACCTTCAGGTTCTGGTCGGAGTATCCCATCATCTGCTGTGTTGCGGTATCGATCGGCCCGGTCGGGCCGGAGCCCAGCACCACAAACCATCTGCCGTTCTTGTCCTTGCGTCCCATCCTCACAACAGCGGGCCCTGAAGTCGAAAACCCGAGGTCGGGGTGGGAAAACTCCCAGAGCACCTGCGGCGGGCTGCCCGGGTCAGTAACATCGAGGGCAAAATATGAGGAATATCCGCTGCCGCTTGCGGGCGTCAATACGCAGTCCTTGTTATCGATCACTCCGTCGTTGTTAAGGTCTTTTGTGCAGGAATCCGCAACCCCGCTCGAATCGCTGTCAGCAGGGTCCTTGCATGCCCCGCCGAAGCGCATGCTTCCGATCAGAACAGTCCTCCAGCTCTCGGCTGTTTTCTTACAATTCCAGTAGTTGCCTTCGGAGCAGTCCGCAGGCGGGTTGAAGCTTGCATCGAAGATATAAGGCGTCGCATCAACATAATAGAGATGGCAGTAGCTCGTTTCAGCCATATATTTAAGATACGGCAGAACATTCTTCGGTATAAACGCCCACTGTTCCTTTCCGAGGTCGGTACCCGTTAACTGCGCTTTCTTCAGTTTTTCGTCGAACAGTTCGAGAGTGCCTAATTTAAATGCATGGAGCATTCCGTCATTGGCCCCGACAAATACCGTGCCCCTGTCCGTATAAGAAGAAGACTCGGTGAATTCTTTGTAGGTAAAATCCTTATACGTCGTATAATAGGTATTCAGCGGCACCCAGGATGCAATGCGCGGAGTCGAGTTGATAATATCGCCCAGTTTCAATGTATGCGATGTTCCGTCTATGGTAACCGTCCTGTTCCTGTACTGTATGCATGTTTCACCGGCAGGGCAGTTGGAATCCTGTGTGCAGAGAGTTGCAACGGTGCTCGAACAGAATTTACTGTTGTAATCCGTACCCCTCGTATAGTTGATAATCCGGTCCGCCAAAGGTCTGTTTGTGCCTGCCTGAAGAAGGGCTATCAACGGAGAATCATCGGCCAGCGGAGTTATCAATGGAACCCGTGTAATGCCGTCGGTTGTAGTGTAGATTAGCCTGTCAGCCGGGTTTGTCGCCCACAACTTTGTTCCCGCCTCCCAAATGCTCTTTACATCCTCAAAATATACCGTGGAGGTGGGGGTTGTCGAGTCTGCAACGCCGTCAGCGTCTGCGTCTGTAAAGAGATTTGCCTTCGTTACGTTGTCAGTCGGATCGAAAAAGAAATGGACAATATTGTCGTTATTCAGAGTGAGGACACCGTCATTGAGTGTGTCTTCCCTGATGCTGCTGTTTCCCAGACGCGGATCGATAAAATACCACATGTTCTTCATCGAACCCGTCCAGTTTACCAGTGTTCCGCCGACAGTCACTTCCGGATAGAACAGGGCCTGAATGAGATTGGCGCCGCTGCCCTCACCCGTGGCAAGAACCGAAGCCGCAGTACCGGATGCAGCCGCGCCTGATATCTGCAAAAAAGCTTTTCTCAAAGCGGCCCTGAGCGCTGCCGGGTCCTCGGCCCTCTGGTAACAGCCCAGTGTAGGGTCTGTGCCGCAGCCGTTTTCCGCAGCCTCCTTCAGCAACTGGTCGGGGTTGCATTCTCCGGGGTCAGTGCTCGGGACACCGTTATAGACTATATATGTGGTTATCGTCTTACTGTTAACCGAGGGATCGGTCGTTCCAGGGGTTTCGGTAAAATTCTTGATGTTCCTGTTTTTGGCAAGCCACGTAAGGTCATCCAGGTTTCTGCTCCCCGCAAATTTCGGGCATGCCGATGCAGCGGTCGTGATGTTGCCGTCGCCGTCGTTATAGGCATTCACAAGGGTAGTCACGTCTGAATTAATATCCGCCGTGGACATGCCGTCGGTGATGAGGAGCACATTATTTTTCTGACATCGGTATTGCGACGGAGGTTTATCCTCATCGAAATCGCCCTCATTAAGCCTCAGATATGTGCCGTAAGAGTCACCGGACCTCTCGTTGGCAAAATAACCTATTGCATTATAAAACCCCTCTGCAAACGGCGTCCACGTTGCAGCATTAATGTCGTTAACGGTTTTAACAAGGCCGGAGCTATGACTGCCGACCGGATAAAGACATCTCTCCTCAGCAGGACATTCAGCATCGTTGAAACAGCTTGTAGAAGTTGTAACCGAGCATCGCCCCTCTATATGATGGACAACCTTTGCTCCGTCAACGTTGGCCGCGTTGACACACACATCACCTGAAGGGCAGTCCAAATTAGTCACGCAGGTTGTGCGGGCTATCTGACAGATTCTGGTGCAGGAGACATTTGCAGGGCATTCTGTATATGAACCGAAATAGTTGAACTTCATGGCGCCGAACCGGATCAGTCCTTCAAATTCCTGTAACAATCCGGTGGGAGCGGTTGTATCGTTAAGGTTCACTGTCAATGTCGTAATAGGGTTACCGAGCTGCGCGCCGATGCCCATGTCACCGATAATGGCGGGCAGGTTGTCAAAGTTTTCCGTGGTGGACGGGTCGTCGGTAGGGTCAGTCACCGGCGGGACCTGCGCGACGTCGCAGAATGCCTCGAATTTCGCCTTGACGCATGCCTCTATCGACGGATACTCTCTGGCATTCCAGTTCGTGGTCGCCCAATTATCATTGGAACTTGCGCAATAGCCTACAAAACCGATGCCGCATACCAGTATGGGGCTGCCCTGCCTTATCGCCTCCGGTCCGTTGATACATGTGCCGCCTGGACAGTTAGCGTTTGTCTCACATAATTTGGCATCCCGGGATCCGCCGCTGCATGTAAAGAGTTCCTTATATATCTGGTTGCATCCCGACGGATTCGTCATCATTGGAAACCAGTTATTCCCGCCCAGGGATTGTGGGTCGCTATGCCAGTATTGATAGCATTCATGTATGCTCTGGCCGAAGGTAGATTTTATCTGTTGCGTCACCGGCTTCAGGCAGACACCGGCATAGCCTACTGCGCAGTCAGTGTTTGATGTGCAGGTGGCTCCGACATTGCCGGATGTGCATGTGCCCGACGCAGTATTGCAGTCAGTATCTGCAGTGCAAGCATCGCCCACGAGCCCGGCAGTGCAGGTTCTTATATTGCAGTCGGAGTCGGCAACACAGATATTGCCAAACGTACTTCCCGTATTTGTGCACGTTTTCAGATCGCAGTCGGAGGCCGAGCTGCACAGGCTTCCGTCTTTACCTCCTTCGCACGAACTGAATCTGCAGTCATTGTTGTTATTGCACGTCGCGCCCGCCTTGCCGCCGCTTGTGCATATCTTTGAACAGACCCCGCTGTTGCACTGGTTGTTATTGTTGCAGGCCGCTCCGTCATTGCTGCCACCTACACATTGTTTACTGCTCGAACAGGTGCCGTTGTCGGCTGTACAGGTTCCGGTTGTGGTAGTTTCACAAACTCCGCCGCTCCCGGCTCCGCAACGCCCGTCATTTAATGTCGGACAGGTTCCCGGCTCACCATCGCAGTCGTCGTTATCATCACAGCTTATCGATATATCCAGAGAACAGTATTTCCCTTTTGAATCATAATTCAGACAAAGCTCTATAGCGTCTTGTGTTTCCTGCTTCTTGCCATCTATGATAGCGTCAACCGCAGCCTGACAGTTGCTCTCGGTGTAACCCCCGGCGTAGATTTCGAGATATGACTGGCCGCCGGGCGAGACCAGGGTCTCGCTGTAAGGATGGTCCGGTCCCTTGACGGCGAAAGTCAGTTCCAAAGGAGTATGAGTTCCGGTTTCATTCCACGTTGTATTATGTTGTACAAGCGGCTCTTTGATAAATCTTCTCCCGACGCATCCTCTTGTTTCGAGCATCAGATAATTGTCCGCAACATTGATGCAGGTGTCTCCGGTCGGGCAGTCGGCATCCGTATTGCAGGAAAGGGTATTCGAATCAATTGACGACGAGCATATCTTGTCAATATACTTTCCCCCTGTAAGAATCCCCTTCTGAATATCGAACTTGGATGCGGTCAGCCAGTTAAGATAATTCCCTTCGGCAACGAATTTGGTTACTGTTTTCGGGGTGGTGGTATTATCGAGATTCGTGCCGTTAATACATAAGGTGCCGGTTATATATTTATCGCAGCCCGACCAGACAGGGGCGGTCACCTCGTAAAAATAGCCTTTTGTAAAATCATATTCATAATAATGATACCAGTCCGCAAAATAACCCGCATATCTGGCGCCATAACTATAGGTCTGGTCGTAACAATAGAAAGGGTCCCGTATATAGGTTATGTTCGTACACGTTTGCCCGGCAGGACAACTGACTGTGTTCGAGCAGGCGCCGCTTATGGAACAGGTGCCGGTAAATCTTCCCTTGTCGATATACGTCAGGTCGAACATGCTCGCAGAGTTGTCGATCATCATGAGCAGGTTGGGGCTTACGCCTCCAACGATAAAAGGCGGGGTGATGCAATAATCGCCCATCTGGGCAGGATGCGCGGGAGACAGATTTATGAATAAAATCAGAAATAAAATCAACGGCAGGAATAAAACCCTGTAATTCTTCCTTTTCATTTTTCAGTACCTCTCATTGTTTCGCAGTTTTCTTCCAATCCCCATAAAAATCACATCTGCCCAAATACGGGATTGCTTCGCGTCGCTCTCAATGACAAATACAGATGAAACGCTTTAAGGTCATTGCGAGGGGCGATAGCCCCGCGGCAATCTCGTTTTTCGAATCCACTATTTATGAAGCTGTCAATAAGCTGTTTTGGACTGTGATGATTCAACCTAATCATAAACAGGACATAAACAAGCAATTCCTGTGCCCATTTTATAAGTGGCCGGATTTATTGAATTTTATATTTAAGGTGGGGAATACGTGTTATTAGAGTATGTAACCGGTTACATAGCGCGGTAAAAAAAGTATGATTTAGTGCTGCATCCTGAAGTACCGGCTCAATATCGTTTCGATATTGGTTGCGATACTATCCTTTGCATTTATGATGAATATCTTGTCCCATACATGGAAGAGTTCTTTTTCGATCCGCACAACTTCAGGCGGGTTCGAAAACCTCTTTTTCAGCTCTTCCTCGAACATCGGTACAATCTTATCCTTCATCCTGAGTTCCGTATCCATAAAAAAAACGCTTATTTCAGGCAGGAGATCGAATACCCTGTCGAAAAAAGCGGTTATCTCGCTCTGATAGATCTGCTTCGGCGGCGAAGATTTTATCTCCATGTAAAGGATGGCTCCGTCCACCTTTGCGATAAGATCGTAATCGCCGCCTACCTTCGGACGCTTGAACCGTATCCCCCATATTGCTTCCGTCGAAAATTCGCGTTCGAATATCTCGGACACAAACCATTCCAGGGTCTCGCCGAAACTCTTGACAGGGCCGGTACGGAGCCTGAAACCTTTGTCTTTTTTTTCGATGAGACCGATTCTTTTTATATATTCGATGTACTCCCCGGTCACCTCTGCGGTTGCGTATCTGGTCACATCGTCGGGTCTGAAAAAGTCCTGGTGCTTGATAACATCACGCAGAAACAGCCGGAAAGAATATCTCTCCATCATCTCGTAGAAGCCGCTTATGAATTTTTCCCCGGGCAGGAGCAGATCTTCCGCCGGTTCTCTTTTGTAGATCCTGAACCCACGGCGCTTCAGGAAGACATCAAGGGGCGGGGTCAGTTCGGAGAGGGATTTCCTCAGCCTTCTTATTTCATCACGGAGGGATTCGGTCTCATCCATAAATTCTCGTCACCCTGAGCTGGCAAAACAATGGATCCCCCGGTTAAGCCGGAGGATGACAAAACACTACTCCCTAAACAAACTTTACCGCTATTCTCCTGTGCCTGGGGCCGTCGAACTCGCAGAAAAAAATCGCCTGCCAGGTGCCCAGGATCAACTTGCCTTCTTCAACGATCACATTCACGGAAGTGCCCACAAGGGTCGACTTTATATGCGCGTCTGCATTGCCTTCCCTGTGGTGATAGTTCATCTCGTGGGGAATAAGCCTGCTCAGCGCATTCTGGATATCGCGCTGCACGCTGGGGTCTGCACCTTCATTGATCGTAATCCCGGCAGTAGTATGCGGGACGTAGAGATAGCAGATACCCTTCATAACGCCTGCTTCCTTTACGACTTCCTGGACCGTCTCGGTAATATCGATAAATTCAATCCTCGATTTGCTTTTTACATTGATGTACCTGACCATAAGACCCCCTGAAAGACTGCTGCGATCACATTTATATACTAAAATGCAAAAACTTTATCATAGAACTTTTTCTCAGCCTGAAACTCGATCACCAGTGACACCAGATTCTCCGGCAGATCAAAACCCCTGAGTCTCATTATATCTTTTTCCGTCGTTACAATCCACCCTGCACCGCATTTTTCCGCATCCGCAGTTACAGCCCGGATATCACCGGCGCTGAATGCATAATGGTCTCTGAATGTTTTAAGCCCTTTAACATCGGCGCCGATTGACGCAAGCGTCTCCCTGAAAGACCGGGGATTTCCTATTCCGCAGAAACCATAGAAAGTCTTATCCCTTGCCCGGTCAAGAGACAGAATCTTTCCGTCTATCGCCTGAAATTTCACGGGTCTGTGCTCTGAAAAAAATATCGGGACAGCCGGGTTGTATTTCTTTAATTCTTCAAGGAGGTCCTGAATTCGCAGACTTTTAGTTCTTTCACCCTCACCGGCGTCCCTTCCTACAGGGGAATTTGTGATCACGATGATATCGGCCCTGCTAATTGCCTTGAGCGGCTCTCTGAGATATCCGAGGGGAAACAGCCTCCGGTTTCCGAAAGGATTTGTGCCGTCTATAAGAAGGACGTCCTTATCCCTGAACAGACCCCAGTGCTGGAACCCGTCGTCGAGAATAAAAAGAAGTTCTGTTTTGAATTTTGAATTTTGAATTTTGAGTGTTTCTATGGCAAACATGCCTGCTTCATACCTGTTCCTGCCCTTTACAACCGGGACACCCTCTAATTTTTCAGCCATAAGAACAGCTTCATCGCCTGCCTGGCGTGAGTCCAGCAATATTGCATCTCCTTTGCTGACAAAGCATGGGCCGTTAGCCCTGCCTTTGTATCCCCTGGTGAGGATGCACGGCTTAAACCCCCTTGCCTTTGCCTGCAGTGCAAGCGCTATGACTACCGGCGTCTTGCCGGTGCCGCCGAGGGTTATGTTGCCGATGCTGAGGACCTTGCAGGGAAGTCTTTTCCGGTTCTTTGTTCCATGTCGCTTGTGGATCGAATAACCTGCATAATACAGAAGCTCAGGCAGTGTCATTTTGCTTTCTATGGAAGAACCCTTTGACAAGAAGATAGGACAGGCCCGATCCGACAATGCCGAGTATTAGCCCGCCGACAATGATCGGAAGCAAATAATGGCTGAGAAGATGGCTGAATTCAGAAGAGAACCTGATCTCGAGGAACTTTCCGTTGAGAATCAGGCTTCCTAACTCGGCGCTGATAAAAAGCTGGAACGGAAACGTTAATGGATTTGATATCTGCGTGCCGAGCAAAACAATAAGCGTATTGACCCTTAAGAGCGATGCAAGGGCGATTGCCGTTATGGTATGAGTACCGAACAGCGGGATAAAAGCGACAAAAATACCCAAAGCAACACCAAGAGCTATCTCATGCGGCGAAAGCCCTTTTTTGCTGAACCTGACAATATATTCTTTCAGTTTCGATACATATTTCATAGAACTATGATAATTCTATCCAAGAGTTTATTCCAGTCTTTGACCTGGAAATAACCCCTCAGCCTATGATATCCCTATCCATGGAGATAGGGTGCAATTATCTTCAGCGCCCTGTCAACAGCGCCCGCGTTCTTCCTGCAGAGGTTCCGCGCCTTTGACCCGATCTCTCCTGCTTTCTCGGGAGAACGGAGTAAAAACCTCAATTGCGAATACAGTTCACTCTCCTCAACCATCAGAGCCGCGCCTGCCTCCTGAAAATCCCTGATGATGGGGAAATTCTCCATATGAGGACCGCATACAACAGGTTTCCCCCAAAATGCCGGCTCAAGGGGATTCTGGCCTCCGTACCCTCTGAAGCTTTTTCCGATAATAGCGATATCTGAAATACTGTAAACAGAGGGCAGTTCTCCCACTGTATCGAGAAGTACAATTTTTCCTGAAACCTTTTCGGGAAAACCCGGTGCTCCTGATTCAGAGCGTTTGATAAAAGGCATCCCCTTTGATCTGAACATGTCTTCCACGCCCTGAAACCTTTCAGGATGCCGGGGAGCGATGATAAGGTTGAGTTCCGGGAAATCCTTTTTAAGGGCTGCATAAACAGTTAAGAATAATTCTTCCTCTCCGTCATGTGTACTGCCTGCAACAATAACAGGCCGTCCGATATTTGCGGTCCACTCCGGGACTTTTAACGGAGGCCTTGTATCGAATTTAAAATTTCCCGCTATCTGCACCCTGCTGCTGTCGACGCCAAGGTTCATGATCCTTCCTGCGTATTCCTCCGCCTGCATGCAGAATATATCCACACAGGAGAGAACTTTTTCCATGAAAAAGGAAATACTTTTATATCCCTTGATTGACTTGTCTGAAAGCCTTCCGTTCAGCAGGATAACGGGAATCCCGTGGCCTTTAAATATTTTCAAAAGATTAGGCCATAATTCGGTCTCGACTATAAGAAGAATCTCAGGGGTTACCTTTTTCAGGACTTTATTCAGTACGAACGGCACATCAAAAGGAAGATAGACGATTTCCGTGCCTTCAGGCGCCCGTTCCTTCGCAACCTTCTGACCGGTATCTGTGATTGTCGAGAGGACAATTCTTTTCCCCGGATAATGGGCTTTCAACTCCTTTACGAGAGGCAGCGATGCCATAACCTCTCCGACCGATACTGCATGGACCCAGATAATCCCCCCTTGCCCTCCCTTGGTAAAAGGGGGATGGGGGGATTTGGACAATCCGGGATCAAAGAAACCGAATTTTTCTCTCAGCCATTTTTTCCTGATCTCCTTCGGTCTTTTGAGATATTCAAAAGGAAGAAGGAAGATAATGGCAACGGTGTATAGAAGGCTATAAATTAAAAACATTTCCTGTCAGTGAATCTCCTCCGCCATTTCCATCACTATCTCAGCAACTCTCCGGGATGCGGCCTTTCCCAAAAAAGGCTCTTTCAATTTCTTATAATGGAGGAGCATTCCTTCACGATTCCCGGCATCAGACATAATCCTCTTCAGTTCTTTTACAATCTCCTCAGGGTTAGCCACGTCCTGTATAAGTTCCTTCACGACTTCTTCGCCTGATAGGATATTGACGAGTGAGATATGTTTGACATCGAGTATACGCTTGCCGAGGTGATAGGTTATGGCTGAAAGTTTGTATATCACAACCATAGGGACTTCAAGGAATGCGGTCTGCAGTGTGGCGGTCCCTGAAGCGACCACGGCCATATCAGAAGCTGAAAGAGCCCTTATCGATTCACCCTCTTTGATAACAACGCCTTCATCCGTTAATGCCTTAAGATACGTATGATATTTCTTTTCGTCGGTATTTGGAGCAAGTGGGATACAGAACTGATATTCCCCTTTCGGGGTTATTTCATTATCTGCCCTGAAAGCTTTTACAACATCTACTATTAAAGGGAAGTGTCTGTCCAGTTCACTCGGCCTGCTGCCCGGCAGAAGAGAAAGAAGAGGTCTTGCCGGATCAAAACCGAGGACGGCTTTGTAATGAGCCCTTGATTCAGAGGTAATCTCAGGGGTCTGCAGCCCCTCTTCTGTAAAAACAGCTTCGATTTCTTCAAGTACGGGGTGCCCGACAAACTCGCACCGCAGTCCTGTATTTTGATATATCTTCTCTTCAAACGGAAGTATGACTGCCATCCTGTCGACGAGGCGTGCAATCTTGTTGACCCTGCCCTTTCTCCATGCCCATACCTGCGGGCTGACATAATAGAGAATTTTAATGCCCAGCGATTTAGCCGCTTCCGCAACCTTCAGATTGAAATCAGGATAATCGATGAGTACAAGGACCTGAGGCCTGGATTTCTTCATTGCCCGGACAGTCCTGTCAAAGGTCTTCCTGATCCTGCCGTATGCCGAGACCGCCTCGACAAGGCCGAAGGCGCTTGCTATCCGGGAGATGAGTTCCACACCCGCATCAGCCATCCGCTTTCCGCCGACACCGATAATACGGATGTCCCGATGCTTTTCCTTTAATTGCCGGGCAAGAAGCGAGCCGTACAATTCACCCGAACTCTCACCCGTAATAATCATTACGGCAGTCATAGATTTATCTAAAAACTAATTTAGCATTTATCTTCGGATATGGACAGGATATAGTATTTGAGCGGATTTATTTTGCCGATATTCATATAGTCTGTATATTTGGTAATAATGAGGCAAAATACCCCGGAGGTCGAAGACCGAGAATAAGCGAAAATACTATATCCTGTCCTGGTGAATATGGTATATGTTATTAATCTTCATAGATCCTATATGTTGCCTGAGATCTTCAGGTCTACATTCTGTCTGGTCAGTATCTTCCATATAAACAACCCCCTTTATTCCCCTTTACTAAGGGGGAATATGAAGATTCCCGCACAACTCAGACTTGTCTGATTATTCCGGCTATCTTCACTATTGCCTCTCCCTCAAGTTCCGGATACATCGGCAGGGAGAGGACTTCCCGCGCTGCTTTTTCGGCAACAGGGAAATCACCTTTCCGGTAATCCAGGAATTTCAGCGCCTTCTGTAAATGCAAAGGCACAGGGTAATATACAACTGAAGACACGCCGTTTTCCTTCAGCTTCTGCTGTATTTTGTCCCTTTTGCCGCTCCTGATGGTGTACTGATGATACACATGATATGCGCCTTTTCTCTCAACCGGACAATTTACAATACCCGAAAGGAGTTCGTTGTAGAGAGCTGCATTCCTTCTCCTCTTTTTATTGTACTCGTCGATATGGCCGAACTTCACAAGTAGTATGCCGGCCTGTATCTCATCCAGCCTGCTGTTGAAACCGACTCTCTCGTGCTTGTATGCCCCTTTCGATCCGTGGTTTCTCAATTCCCTCGCGATACCGGCGACCTTTGCACTATTCATGATGATCATTCCGCCGTCGCCGTATCCCCCGAGGTTTTTACTGGGATAGAAACTGAAGCAGCCTGCGTCCCCGAAACTGCCGGCCTTCTTCCTGTGCAGCCCGGCGCCGAATGACTGGGCGCAATCTTCAATCACTCTCAACCTGTGTCTCCGGGCAATCTCCCGTATTTTCACCATATCCGCAGGATGACCGAACAGATGAACGGGCAGAATCGCCTTTGTCCTGTCCGTAATATGCTCCCCTATCCTGCCGGCATCGATATTAAAGGTATCCTGTTCGATATCCACAAAAACCGGCGTGGCGCCGGTATAAAGAATCGCTTCAACCGTTGCAAAAAAAGTGAACGGGGTCGTGATGACCTCATCTCCCTCCCCGACTCCCAGGGCGTCAATCGCCAGATGGAGTGCGTCGGTGCCCGACGCAACCCCTATGGCTTCTTTTACATTGTTGTATTCCGCAACCTTTTTCTCCAATTCCGAGACCTTTGCCCCCAGGATATAGTGGCTGCTCTCAAGTATCTCTGTGATGACCTTGAATACCTCGTCTTTAATCTCCCGCAACTGCTTCCTTAAATCGACCATAGGTACCATTTACGTGCCCTTCCTATCCCTGCATTCTAATCTTATCCGATATCCGCAAAACCACCTTCAGTGCGTTCCTTGCTTCAACAGCCGTGACCTTCGGCCTTGCCCGCTCCTTCACGCAGCGGAGGAAATCCCTGAGTTCCTCTCTCAGGGGTTCTTTTTTCTCGGGTCTCCTGACCTCGGAGAATATGCCTTTTTCGTTCCGGAAATGGCACCTCACCTCTGAATTCTGGTAATCGATCACGATATGGGAATCCCTCTGAAAAATCTTAAGCTTCCGCTGTTTCTCAGGGGATAAACGGCTCACTGTGGCAAGAGCGGCACAGCCGTTTTCGAACTCAAGCCAGGCCTTTGCAACGTCGATTTTGTCGGTGAGCACTTTTGCTCCTACGGCCCTTATCTGCCTTACCGGAAGAGAAACGATACTTAATATGATGTCGATGTCGTGGATCATGAGATCAAGTGTTACATCGACATCCGTGCCTCTTCCGAGAAACGGGGAAAATCTCTCCGATTCGATGAACACGGGGGAATGAATCATGCCGGAGGCGGCAAGCACAGCAGGGTTATAGCGTTCGAGGTGGCCTACCTGAATAATGCGGCCTTTCTTCTTCGCCTCCCTGATCAGCACATCGGCCTCCCTGACATTCCCGGTTATCGGCTTTTCGATCAGGATATCCTTTCCTGCTTTAAGGCAGTCAAGGGCAATGGCGTAGTGGGTTGTTGTAGGCGTCACGATGCTCAGCACGTCCGCTTTACCGAGAAGTTCCCTGTAATCGGAGAAGCCGGAACAGGTATATTTTTTTGCGATCTCCCCGGTCCTCTCCCTGTCAATATCAGCCACACCGACCAGTTCGGCTTCCTCAAGACCGGAATAAATCCGTGCATGGTGCCGTCCCAGGTATCCTACGCCGATGACGCCTGCTTTAAGAACCAAAGGGTCTCCTTTTATCAAAGAGCATTGCTTACCCTCTTCACCTCTTCAAGTTTTCTCATAGCCCTGCCTGAATCTATCGCATCCGCGGCCATATCCAGCGCCGCCGTAAAATCCTCTGTCTTTCCACCGATTACAAACGCAACAGCGGAATTCATAAGCACAATGTCCCTCTTCGGCCCCTTTTCTCCCCCGAGGATAGAGAGGGTGATGGCGGCGTTGTCTTCTTTGTCGCCGCCCCGGATATGTTCGATCGAACTCCGCCGGATTCCAAAATCTTCAGGCGAAATGAAAAAATTCTCAATCTGTCCGTTTTTGCATCTCGACACCCTTGTTCTGTCCGCTATGCTCACTTCGTCGAGTCCGTCTTGTCCGTGGACAACCATTGCATCGATTGCGCCGAGATTGCCGAGCACCTTTGCGAGAGTCTCGGTAAGCCTGCCTGCAAATACCCCGAGGATTTGCCGTTTTGCGCCGGCAGGGTTTGTTATGGGGCCGAGAATGTTGAAGATGGTCCGTATCCCCATTTCACGCCGGGGTCCGACGGCATATTTCATCGCAGGATGGAACAAAGGCGCAAAGAGAAATCCGAAACCCGTTTCGAAGAGACAGCTTTCGACCTTTTCCGGAGGCAGATCCACCCGTACCCCGAGCGCTTCAAGGACATCAGCGCTCCCGGACCTGCTCGATACGGAACGGTTTCCGTGCTTCGCCACCGGCAGTCCTGCTCCTGCGACAACAAATGCTGTTGTTGTCGAGATATTAAAGGTATGCGACATATCGCCGCCTGTCCCGCAAGTGTCGAGCACTCCTCCGGGCGCCTTAATCATTGTCGCCTTTGCCCTCATAATCCGCGCTGCTCCCGTAATCTCTTCTACTGTCTCTCCCTTAATCCTGAGGGCTGTGAGAAGTGCTCCTATCTGGGCGTCGGTCGCTTTCCCTTCCATAATTTCTTTCATGCATTCGGCAGTTTCGGCCTCGGACAGGTTTATGCTGCCGACCAGCATGTTTATCGCTTCTTTTATCATCCTTTATGAATTCCTTAATCTCAGGAAGTTTCTCAGGAGGTCTTTGCCGGCTTTCGTGAGGATCGATTCAGGATGGAATTGCACGCCTTCAAGGATATATTCCCTATGCCGCACGCCCATTATCTCTCCGATGTCGGTCCAGGCTGTGATTGTGAGACAGTCGGGAAGGGTCTCCCTTTTTATTAAAAGGGAATGATACCGCGTAGCCTCAAAAGGGTTCGGCAGACCTTCAAACACTGTTTCCCCGTCATGGTATACCATCGATGTCTTTCCGTGCATAAGCCTCGGCGCCCTTATTATGTCCCCTCCGAAAGCAGCTCCTATGGACTGATGTCCGAGGCAGACGCCAAGGATAGGGATCCTGCCGGCAAAATGTTTTACCACGTCAATGGAAATGCCCGCCTCTTTCGGAGTGCAGGGTCCGGGGGAGATAACGATCCTTTCGGGGTTCATTTTTTCCATCTCTTCGACGGTGATCTTGTCGTTCCTGAAGACCCTTATATCCTCCCCGAGTTCGCCCAGATACTGGACGAGGTTGTAGGTAAATGAATCATAATTGTCGATCATCAATAACATAAGATTAACTTAATTCAGCTTCCGCCATTTCGACCGCCTTCATCATCCCCATCGCCTTGCTGACTGTTTCCGCATGCTCCTTTTCCGGGACCGAATCAGCCACAATTCCAGCGCCTGCCTGAACATAGACGGTCTTGTTTTTTATGATAAGTGTCCGGATAGTAATGCACATATCCATGTTACCTGAATAGCTGAAATATCCTACAGCGCCCGCATAAGGTCCTCTTCTCGTAGGCTCGAGTTCTTCTATGATCTCCATTGCCCGCACCTTCGGCGCCCCTGTCACCGTGCCCGCAGGGAAACAGGCTCCCAGCACGTCAAAGGCGTCCAGCCCGTCTTTCAGCCTGCCTTCCACGTTCGATACAAGATGCATAACATGGCTGTACCGCTCAACCGACATCAATTCAGTAACCTTTACAGAACCTGTTTCAGCAACCCTGCCCACGTCGTTTCTTCCGAGGTCGACGAGCATGATATGTTCCGCCACTTCCTTGGGGTCCTTTTTGAGCTCTTCTTCAAAACCCTTATCCTCTTCCTCTGTCTCTCCCCTCCTGCGCGTACCCGCAATCGGTCTGAGGATTATTTTCTTACCCTCAAGCCTGACCAGAATTTCAGGGGATGAGCCGACGAGTTTTGTATCGCCTGTATCGATATAGTACATATAGGGAGAGGGATTGATGACGCGCAGAGTCCTGTATATATTGAACGGCGCCGTCTCGAAACCGCGGTCAAACCTCTGTGACAATACAACCTGGACCACGTCTCCGGACATGATATATTCTTTACCCCTGAGTACGGCGTTTTCAAACGCCTCCTTTGACATGAACGATGAAGTATATCCTGAAAACGATGAGCTTTCCGCAGATGCCGTACCCGAAGCCTTACGGGATTTCCCACTGGACCTCCGGGAGCCCGAAGTCGGCTTTCCCAGTCTTTCTGCGATCTTCTCTATTTTTTCCTCTGCTTCCCTGTAAGCCTCTTCAGGGGATTTGTTGTTCAGGTGTGCATTCGAAACGACCTTTATCTTCCCTTTGAGATTGTCAAAGATAACAACGGTATCGGTAACCATCAGAAACATATCAGGCAGCTTAAGGCCGGGTCTCTTCTCGTCGGGGATGCGCTCAAAGAATCTGACCATATCATAGCCTATATACCCGACAAGACCGCCATAGAATCTCGGCAAACCGGAGACATCAACAGGACGATATTGTGTAATCTCCTTTTGTATTACCTCAAAGGGGTTTTCTGTATGAAATTTTTGAGTACCTGTTTGATCATCTTTTATCTCTACCTTTTGCCCCCGGCTTTTGATAACCCTTGAGGGTTTTGAGCCGAGAAAGGAATACCTCGCCCATTTCTCGCCTCCCACCATGCTTTCGAGCAAAAATGAAGGCGACCCGCCAAGCTTCAGCGCCGCCGAAACCGGGGTCTCGGTATCAGCGAGGATCTCTTTATAAACAGGGATGAGATTTCCTTTTGATGAAAGAGACTTGAAACTTTCTATGTCGGGATACAGCATATTGACAAAAATTTCCCCTTTCCTTTACTATTTTTATAGTAACATTCATTATAGCTTATTATTTTAAAATAAGTTAAGAGTTGAGGGTTATAAGTTAAGAGTTTGCGGTGAATTTTCAACTCTTAACTTTTCACTTTTTATGCGGGAATAGCTCAGCTGGTAGAGCACAACCTTGCCAAGGTTGGGGTCGCGGGTTCGAACCCCGTTTCCCGCTCCATAACAACAGCTACCAGTTGTCAGAGAACAGTTATCAGTTAAAAAAATAATTTATACACGGCGTCATAAATCAAGATATAACGTGTCATTCCCGCGAAAGCGGGAATCCAGTTCTTTCAATGCCTTCTCTGGATTCCGGGTCAAACCCGGAATGACAATCTGCATAAGACTTATCCCGTTGTGTATAATAACTGACAACCATTCACTATTTACTATTAGTTTAAGGCGGCGTACCCAAGTGGCTAAGGGAGAGGTCTGCAAAACCTTTATGCAGCGGTTCAAATCCGCTCGCCGCCTCCAACATAAAGCTTTTCGAGGAGCGCCGGACTGAGTTTTTTGTTTTCAAAATATTCCTTTTCAAGCGTTTCTATATAGAACCTGTCCAGTCCGCTGTTGTCGAGGAAGTCCTCACGGAAAGTGATGTCCCTGGTCTGTATAATCAGCGGCAGCAGATGGTTGAGATAAAAAGACTCTTTTCTCAGGTCTATAAATACCTTATCGAACAGTCTCCCGGTCGCTTCTCCTGCAACGCCTTTCTCCGAAAGTTCTATTGCAATATCCTGCCTTATCCTCTCGCGGCCTTTTTTCGTATCCAGACCCGGAAAGAAGCTGCGCATCCTTTCTTTGAGCGCAGTATGAACATGACGGTAGAGAGTCTCCTCTTCCGCGATTTTTCTCAATTCCGCAACAACATCACGGAAAGACGCGTCGCCCGCTGAGATCTTCTTCATCCCTTCAGAGATCGCCGTGATCTTCCTTTTACCGAAAGTCGTAACGTATTTATTACTGAGCAGTTCTTTTGTGAAAAGTTCGTCGAAGAGTTTAGTGTCAAGATGATCGAATTCTTTCTTGTTGCCGATAAGGCTTCTCAGGGAATCCTCTGTGAACCCTGCATTCTCCATGAATGCCATCTGGCTCAGCAGATTGGATACATTGTCGTATCTGTCGAAGTATGTCGCTATAGAGGTAAACTCCTCAAACAGGCTGAAGTCGTTCGTCTCACGCACAATTTCATCGCATGCCCTTACCGTGTCAAGAAGGATCTGCTCAAACCCTTTGTCCCCCTTTGCCTCCGCAGCCTGTTTTGCCTTTATGAGCCTGACAATGTCTTCTGTTATGATATGCCTCTTCAGGGACGGGTCCTTGAAGAAAAGGCCCTGAAGTATCGCTCTCGTTTCCCTGAGGTATTCAGGCTCTTCGATCTCCTGTATTTTTCTCCCCCTCAGGAGCAGTTCGTCGAGTGTCTCGAAGAGAACAGCCGGTATGTTGTTCCTGATTCCCAGCGTCTTCAGCCTGCCGAGTCTTGCGTACTCGGACTGTTGAAGGGTGTCCTTTAAAATGCCTGCCAGGAGAATGTCACGGTATTCATCGACAATGCGCTTATTTTCGGGATGCCTGTACATGATGTCGATCTTCATCCTCTCCTGCTGGTAGCGGTCTATATTGTATGTCGATGCGATCTCTTCAAGATAGAGTTCTTCGTTCGTCGACGGGGATCTTTCCCTGGAATAGAAGTCCCTGTAAGTATTGTAAAACTGCTGGTTCCCCCTGTGGATAAGCTTGAATATGAATACCTGGGCGCTCTTCTCTTTCAGTTCGGACAGAAAACCGTTGAGAAGCGCAGTGTCCATATCTTCCGATATAAGATTAGTTCTCTTGAGAAACTTCCCGACCGCTCCGAGTATATATTGCTGCCTTATTTTATAGTCGCCGCTGAAGTCTGCCGAGACTATGAAATAATAGTTCTTCACCGCATGCCCGGTAAGAAAAAGACGGTAATATGACTCCCTGCCTTCGGTGTTGTTCGTAAAAACAACGCTCTCATTCTCATCGAAGAATGCGCCGAACATTATGAGCCTGTTGGCAACCCTCCTTTTCATCAGGTCCTTGAACGGTTTCTCCACTCCGAACATATACTCGCAAAAACTTCCGCCTGTTCCCCTGTAATGTATCCCTTCTTCCATTATGGTGAATTCATTGCCCCTTGAGAAGAATCTGATATCCGACGGGCTTTCCTCGTAAAAATAGGTATTGTGCGCACCTGCGCCGCCGACGAAGGCAAAATACTCCACAGGGCCGATGCTTCCATGAAGCCTGAGATCATTGATCATGGGGAAAATATATCACAGAAACAGGGGAATATTCTATAAGGCGGCAATTGTGCGGTTATGCCTGTACGTCCTATAAAAAAATTGCAAGTTCTTATTGCCGAAACACGTTTATTCGGCTATGATAGGTTTATGAAGTTACTTTTGATACTCATACTCCTGATCTCCTCATGCCTGCCTGTCTATAGCGGCGAAACCGACGGCGAGTCTTCGCTTAAAACAGGCAAACTCGAACTCGAAAGTAATAAATATCAGGAGGCTATCAGGCATCTGTCTGCTGCTGAAAAGGAATTCCCTCTTTTAGGCGATTATGCCCTGTTATGGCTCTCTGACGCCTATCATGAAGCCGGAAACCACTCCGGGTCTCTTAGTGCGGTTCGCGTTCTACTGAAGAAATACCCTGAATCGCCGCTTCTGAAAAAGGCCCGTATCAGGGAGATTAAAGAGGCGGAGGAACTTCGGGATGAGAATGTTCAAAAGCTGTTCGAATCCTTTCTGAAAGATTACCCTGACGACCCGGATATAAAATATCTTTATGCAAAATGGCTTAAGAAAAATAACGCGGAAGACAGGGCTAAATGCGTCTTCAAGGATATATTCATTGCGGCAGGTCCTTATGCCCAACCGGCATACGCTGAATTGCGCTCCTCTGACATCACCGTCGATGACATGCTGAAACGCGCGACGAACCTTATCAACAGAATGGATTATAAAACCGCTGAATCTGCCTTAAGGTCCGTATTGGTGGAAGCGGAAGGGAAGCAGAAAAAAGAGATCCTCCGTAACCTCGGGCTCTCTCTCTTCAGGCAGAAAAAATATCCTGAGGCAGCAGAAGTCTACAGAGACGTGAATGACAGATATTGGGAGATGCGTTCTCTCTACCGCGCGGGAGAAAGAGAGACGATAAATGCTTCGTTTGACGACCTCCTGAAGAGCGGGGACAGGAGAATGGGCTCTGTTCTGACAGCATTCGCCTCGGATAAAAGGAGAGAGGGAAAGACCGAAGAAGCAATCCTCCTTTACCGGAAGATAGCGGAGCGTTTCCCGTCGGAAAAAGAAGACGTGCTTTGGGGCGTCGGATGGACACACTTTCTTGCAGGAGACTATCAAAAAGCATACGAAACCTTTGCTTTGCTGTATGATTCTTATAACGACCCGAGGTATCTCTACTGGAAAGCGCGCAGCATGGAAGCCGCCGGAGAAGAGGCTTCAGATATTTACCAAACCGTTCTCGGAAATGAGCGCAATTTCTACAGCGTCATGACTTATGCAAAGCTCAAAACATCCGCCGGTGAATTATCCGCAGCCGCACTGAAAAAGGTAAACAGGACACTGCCCCCCGTCAGTCCCCCTCTCTCCTGGCAAAAGAAGAACGCCCGTGTGGAGGCGCTTGCCGATCTCGGATTTACCCGGGAAGCGCTGTCGGAGCTGATTCACTTTTCGAGGAATAGCAGCTCATGGGAAGACACCCTTTATGCCTGCTTCAAATTCCAAGAACTCGGCAATTATGCATATCCCGTCAAACTCACGATAAAAGCTGCTTACTCTGAAAATATGCACCGGTTCCTTTATCCCCGTGCTTACTGGGAAACAGTCGAAGCGTTGTCAAAAAAATACGATATAGATCCGTTTCTGGTTCTGTCGGTCATGAGGGAAGAGAGCAGGTTTGATCCGGATGCGCGGTCTGTCGCCGGAGCGCTCGGCCTGATGCAGCTCATGCCACGGACAGCATCACGTCTGGACAGAAAACTGGGACTCGGGTTGGACGGCGCCGGAGATATACTGAATGCTCAGAATAACCTGCGCCTCGGCATTTATTACCTGAGTCGCCTGGAGAAGGAATTCGGGTCGTATACTTATGCCGTCGCTGCCTACAATGCAGGTGAGGAGAATGTGAAAAAATGGATCCGGAACAGGAAATATCATTCTGCGGACGAGTTTATCGAAGACATCCCTTTCGCGGAGACCAGGAATTATGTAAAGAGAGTAATAACCGCTTTTTTTGAATATAAAAGGACATCGGCAAACAGCGGCGACGAGATAAAAATTGACATCGAAAAATTGTAGACTTTGACTTCGCTATTTTGTTATTTTATGAACGATGGTTTTTAAAAAGACCCTCTTTGACGACGACCAACTGATGGATCAGCCGGAAGACTTTAAGAAGGAGGTTATGCCCTTGGAAAAACTCAAAAGTCTTGAAGATAAAATCTCCTCTGCAATTGAGAGGGTTAAGACCCTGAAAGAAGAGAAGGCGATCACCGACAGGAGGATCAGGGAACTCGAAACAATGCTTGATGAAAAAAATCAGGAGGTCGAACTCCTGAGGGCTGAAAAAAACGCTGTAAGAAGCCAGCTCGAGTCTCTCCTCGAAGAGATCGAAACACTCGAATCCGCATAAAACAGAGAACATGGGAAGCACCGAGGTCTACATCTTAGGCCAGCGTTATACGATTAAAGGAGACGCTCCCGAGGAATATATAAAGGAGCTTGCTTCCTATGTCGACGGCAAACTGAAGGAAGTCCATAGCGCATCACCGAATATTACCCCGGTTAAGGCGTCTATTCTTGCAGCGCTGGACATAGCCGACGAACTTTTTCGGCTGAAAAACGAACAGGAAGACCTGACAAAGGCGATCGAAGAAAAAGCAGAACGTTTGTCATCGCTGTTTGATTAACCTGTATTATCATCAATTAATCATTTATCTGATGTCGGAATGATAGCTCTGAAGAGACTTTACATCCTTATGTCCGCGCTGAAAAGCTTCAATCCCGCGCGCTGCGGCAACTGCCGCAGCTATGGTAGTAATGTAAGGCACTTTGTATTTGATCGCAGCCTTTCTGATGTATGAATCATCATGTTTGCTCAGTTTCCCGCTCGGGGTATTTATTACAAGATGGATTTCCTTATTCTTGATTGCATCCACGATATTCGGACGGCCTTCATGCATTTTATCGATCCGATCAGCCTCAATGCCGTTTTTGTGGAAGAACCGGCATGTTCCCAGCGTTGCCCTGATCCTGAAGCCGAGCTTTTCGAACCTTGCGGCGACCTGAAGCGAAGCCTTTTTGTCCTCATCTGAAACAGTTATCAGTACTGTTCCGCCGACAGGAAGACACTGATGTGCACCCTCCAGAGCTTTGTAGTAGGCCATGCCGAAGGAATCCGCCATGCCGAGAACCTCTCCTGTGGAGCGCATTTCCGGTCCCAGGATGGGATCAACCTCAGGGAACATGCTGAAAGGAAAGACCGCTTCTTTTACACCGAAATGCGGGATATACTTGGGTCTGAGGTTCATTTCTTCAAGTTTTTTACCGAGCATTATTCGGGTTGCTATCCGTGCCATCGGTATATTGCATACCTTCGAAACCAGCGGCACGGTGCGTGATGCGCGGGGATTGGCTTCGAGTACATATACGATGTCATTCGCAATGGCATACTGGATATTCATGAGACCGACTACATTGAGTTCGGTTGCAATCTTCCGCGTAAACTCATTGATGGTTTCAAGATGCTTGGCCGGGATACTTATGGGTGGGATAACGCAGGCGGAATCCCCTGAATGGATTCCGGCAAGTTCTATATGCTCCATCACCGCAGGGACAAAAGCGTCAGTACCGTCGGCAATGGCATCTGCTTCGGCTTCGATGGCATTTTCCAGAAACTTGTCTATCAGGATCGGCCGGTCGGGAGTGACATCGACCGCTGCAGCAACATAACGTTTGAGCATTTCCTCGTCATGCACCACTTCCATGCCCCGGCCGCCCAGGACATAGGAAGGTCTCACCATCAGCGGATAGCCTATCCTTTCAGCCACCTTAATGGCTTCAGCGAGGGTACTCGCCATTCCGGACTCCGGCATCGGGATTCCCAATGCTTTCATCATCTTCCGGAACCGGTCCCTGTCCTCGGCAAGATCTATTGTTTCAGTAGACGTGCCTATGATCTTCACTCCCGCTTCCGCCAGTTCCCTGGCAATATTGAGGGGCGTCTGGCCGCCGAACTGTACGATAACGCCCTCAGGTTTTTCTTTTTCGTATATTGAAAGGACATCCTCGACAGTGACGGGTTCGAAATACAGCTTGTCGGAGGTATCGAAATCCGTGGACACAGTCTCAGGGTTGCAATTGACCATGATGGACTCAAGTCCTTCATCTCGAATAGCAAAGGCCGCATGGACACAGCAATAGTCGAACTCGATTCCCTGACCGATGCGGTTGGGGCCGCCTCCGAGAACCATGATCTTGCGCCTGTTGCTGCTTTCCACACGGTCAGGAGCATTGTATGTCGAGTAGTAGTAGGCGGCTTTTTCGACCCCGCTTACCGGAACAGGCTCCCAACCCTGGTTGATCCCAAGAGCCTTCCGCCTGTCGCGAATCTCCTTTTCCGCAGCGCCCGTAAGGCATGCTACATACCGGTCTGCAAACCCGTCTTTCTTGGCCCTCGCAAGTATCTCATCAGGCAATCCTTTCCCCCTGTACCTCAACATTTCTTCTTCGAGTTCCACGAGTTCTCTCATCTGCCCGATAAACCACGGCTTGATATGGGTCTTTTCGCAGAGCGCTTCAACGGAAGCGCCTTTTCGAAGCGCCTCATACATTATAAACTGACGTTCGCTTGTAGGAGCGACAAGCATTTCCATAAGTTCATCAAGCGATTTGTTATTAAAGTCCTTTGCAAAACCAAGCCCGTAGCGGTCGATCTCCAGCGATCGGACAGACTTCTGGAATGCTTCCTTATATGTCTTCCCGATGCTCATCACTTCACCTACAGCCCTCATCTGGGTGCCGAGCTTATCTTCGACTCCCTCGAATTTTTCGAAGGCCCACCGTGCAAACTTGACGACAACATATTCTCCCCATGGGGTATATTTTTCGAGTGTGCCTTCCCGCCAGTAAGGGATTTCGTCAAGGGTCAATCCACCCGCGAGCTGTGATGAAATACGCGCTATGGGAAAGCCTGTGGCTTTGGAAGCCAGCGCCGATGAACGCGAAGTCCTCGGATTGATCTCTATTACTACCACCCGTCCTGTTTTCGGATCATGGGCGAACTGGATGTTCGTTCCTCCTATCACCTGTATTGCTTCAACAATGTCGTAAGAATGTTTCTGCAGCCTTTTCTGCAGTTCGCTGTCGATTGTGAGCATAGGTGCCGTACAGTAGGAATCTCCGGTATGTATCCCCATGGCATCCACATTTTCTATGAAACAGACGGTGATGCACTGATTTTTAGCGTCCCGCACTACCTCAAGCTCCAGTTCTTCCCAGCCGAGGACCGACTCCTCGATCAGGATCTGACCTATGAGGCTGGCTGAAATGCCCCGGCCGGCAACAATCCGCAGTTCTTCCATGTTGTAAACAAGCCCGCCGCCCGTACCGCCAAGTGTATAGGCTGGACGGACAACAACAGGATAGCCGAGTCTGGACGCAATCTCTTCTGCTTCCTCGACACTGAAAGCCGGCTCACTCTGCGGCATCTCAATGCCAAGCTGGTTCATCGTCTCCTTAAAGGCGATACGGTCTTCGCCCCTTTCAATAGCATCTGCCTGCACACCTATGATCATTACGCCATATTTTCCAAGAATGCCTTTCCGTGCCAGCTCGGCAGTCAGGTTCAACCCTGTCTGGCCTCCGAGATTCGGGAGTATGGCGTCAGGACGTTCCTTCTCTATAATTTTTTCGAGAGATTCCACGGTCAGGGGCTCCAGATACGTAACATCTGACATCTCCGGGTCGGTCATGATAGTTGCCGGATTTGAATTGACAAGAACGATTTCGTATCCAAGATCCCGAAGCGCCTTGCAGGCCTGCGTACCCGAGTAATCGAATTCACAGGCCTGGCCGATAATAATGGGACCTGAGCCGATAATCATTACTTTTTTAATATCATCTCGCTTTGGCATCGGTGATTACCTTTCTCCTGATAAAATTAAGCCATACTGAACAGACTTCAGAAACTCAATCGACCGCATTCAAGCAAAAAAAGGGAACTGATTGACAAACCGGCAATGCCTCAGTCACAAGGAATTTTCCCCGTTACTGAATGGTTGCGATAAACGAGAGTATATAAAAAAGGACGGCAAAAGAGCAAGATTTGAAAAACGGGAATATTAATTATTAATTAACCTCTACAATATTGCTCAAACTGACTGGCGCGGCACCGAAAACCGTTCAGATGACTCCATCACATAATCCTGCACATGACTGGCTTTGAGGACCCGGGATTGTCAATTGTTACCCTGCATGGATATAATCACTTTGTATGAAAACTCTCTGGAGCATCAGGATGAGGGCGTCCAGGTCATTAATCGATTCAAAATCCAGGACTCAGGATTTAAAATTATCTGAAATGCACATCTCGGGCGCAGAAGGGCTTTATGAGGCTTCGGATATTCAGAAGGTAGTTAAAAAATATATGGAGCGTGCAATGGACCACCCGAAAGGGAAGGCTGACAAAATCGTTATTACGGTTGAAGAGGTAAAGCAGCCGCCGATAGCGATCCCTGCTCTTCCGGTGTCCACAGTGAAATGTCAGTCTCCGGCTGAAGCAAAAAAAATAATCGTGACTTTGCTTCAATCATCCGGGATAGCCGGGAAGGCGCTCGATACCGCTTTTACCGTCATGAAAAAAGGCTTTATGAGAGGCGCTGCTGTTATTACTGCAGAAAAAGGCAGGCGGCTTGATCCCGACCGGAAGAGGGGAGTCAGGGTTTCACGTCTCGGCATCGGCGGACCGGCCGGCCGTATGCTTTCATTAAAGCTTTCGCGGTATGGCATCAATACGGATACGGTAAAAGAGGCGCTGATTTTAGCGTCAAAGGTAATGTCCCATAGAGATGTAATGGCCGAATTATGCATATCCGACAACCCCTGTTACACGACCGGCTATATCGCATCCAAAAAATTCGGATATGTACGGATACCGCACATTAAAACCGGAAAGAGCAGACGCGGCGGCCGCGTCTTTTTTGTAAAAGAAACCACAGACAGTGAAGTCCTCATATCCTATCTTGAGAAAATCCCCGTAATTATCAGCGGGCTTTCTTCGTTCAGGGGGGAACTCCAAACAGATGAAATCGCTCATAGTAATGATATGTAATCCAACGGCAAAAAAAGCGTCCGACAAAAAGGTCGCTCTGGCGTCCTACTACCTCCAGTCAAAGGGATTCGAAGTAGAAGTGCTCTTTACGGAAAAAAAGGGCGATGCTGAAAATCTTGCAAGAGAGGCGGTGAAAAAATCACCGTATTTACTCATTGCCGCAGGCGGAGACGGCACGGTCAATGAAGTAATAAACGGCATCGCGGGTACGCAGATGCCGATGGCAGTAATGCCCCTGGGCACTACGAATGTACTCGCAAAAGAACTGGGCATCCCTGAAAATATAAGGGAAGCGATGGACGCTGCCGTCAGGGGCAGGCGGAGAGTTGTCTCGCTCGGTAAAATAACTCTTGTCAATCCTCCATCGCCCGTCACCCGTTACTTTTGTCTCATGGCAGGCATAGGTTTCGACGGAGAGGCGGTCCGGGGGATCAATGAGACGCTTAAGAAGATTTCCGGAAAAGGCGCATATATTTATAGCGGCATAAGGACCCTTTCAAGGTTCGATCCCGGTCTGCTGGCCTTTACTATAGACGGGAAGCCGTATTCTGGCTATTCTGCGATTATCGGGAATGCATCCAGGTACGGAGGAAACTTCCGTGTTGCGCCCGATGCAAGAATCGATAACCCGTATCTGTACGTCTGCCTCTTTAAAGGAAAGAAACGTCTGGATACCCTGAGATACGTCCTTGGCATTATCACAGGGAGTCATTTGAAGTTCAGGGACGTCGAATACTTGAGGGCGGAACAGATCAGAATCAGCGGCAGCGCGCATGTGCAGATTGACGGTGATTATATCGGCATGACGCCGGCAGAGATTTCGGCGGTCCCGGATTCCCTCAGGCTTGTCTACTGATCACTCCGCCTCCGATGACTTCCTCTCCGTCATAAAATACCGCGCTCTGACCGGGAGCAGGCGCCCATTGCGGCTCATCGAAGACCACACGGACAACAGAAGGCAATAATCGCCCATCCCCCGCTCTGGTTAAGGAGGGCAAGGGGGGGGGTGTTTCAATAAATATTGTAGCCAGTGCATCTTTCATCATCGAACGTACCTTAACCGAAACCCTGAACCCGGAGGAATGTCTTTCAGTCTCCTCTTCTTGAAGCCCCTCCCTGTCTCCACTTGCCGGCAAGGGATTAACCCAGTTGAGGTCGTCAACAAAAAACTCCTTTCTCATGGCAGCTTCACGAGGACCTGCGCAGACGGTATTTTTCAGGAAGTCTATGTCAACAACATAGATGGGTTCCGGAGACGGTATCCCCATACCCTTTCTCTGGCCGATAGTATACCCGTGTATTCCTTTATGGGTTCCTATCACCCTGCCGCTCTTATCAACAATCGGCCCGGGCCTGCCCGCAACAGCGGCAAGGCTTTCTATATACGAGATATATTTCCTGTCTTCCACAAAACATATCTCCTGACTTTCGGGTCTGTTCGCAGCCGGGAGACCGATTTCCGCTGCGATTTTTCTGACCTCATCTTTTTTGTGATTGCCGAGAGGCAGAATGAGTCTTTTGAGCATGTCCCGAGTAAGGACATACAATACATACGACTGATCTTTTCGGGGATCGATCCCCTTTTTGAGAGAAAAGATATCCCCGTCCGAATTTTGAATTTTCCCGACCCTCGCATAGTGGCCGGTTGAGATGAACCCGGCGTCTTCTTCATCCGCCTTCTTAATGAGAAAAGGAAATTTGATAAACCTGTTGCAGAGGATGCACGGATTGGGTGTCAATCCCGAAACATACATATCGACAAAAGGCCTGACCACCTTTTTTATGAACTCATCGCGCACATCGACTACGCTGTGAGGTATACCCAGGTAGCGCGCAGCCTTCTCCGCCTCCTCAACTGCCTGGAGAGAGCAGCACGCCCCCCGGTCAGCCCCGGCGCATTTGTCCCACAAAACGAAGGATACCCCTTCGATATTATATCCCTTGTTCCTTAACAGATACGCTGACACGGAAGAATCTACTCCACCGCTCATCCCCAGGATAACCTTCGGCATATTTAAAATATAACAGATTGACCTCTCAACCTGTAACTATTACAATATCTTCAGCCATGAAAAACATTGTCCTCACCGGCTTTATGGGAACCGGCAAGACGGCTGTCGGAAGAGAGCTCGCAAGAATCCTCAGCATGAAGCTTGTCGATGTTGACACAGAGATAGAGGAGTCCGAACAAACGACGATCAATGAGATATTCGGGCAATTCGGAGAGCCGAGGTTCAGGGAAATCGAAACAGCGATGATAAAGAAGATAGCAGCCGGCATGAACCTCATTATTTCAACCGGAGGCGGCGCTGTTCTGAAGCAGGAAAATATGGACATCCTGCGGGAAAACGGTGTAATCGTATGTCTTACGGCTTCACCCGAAACGATCCTCAGGAGGACCGGCACAAGCAATGACAGGCCGCTGCTCCAGGTGGAAAACCCTCTGGATAAAATCAATCAGCTTTTGAATTTCAGGAGACCATTTTACGAAAAGGCGGACATCATGATCGACACAGAAGGCAAAACACCTCTCCATGTTGCAGAGGAGATTATAGAAAAGATAAGAATTGCGTGATACCTAATTAGAATTCGTCCATAAAGCAGTGTTTTGTCATCCTCCGGCTTGATCGGTGGATCCATAAGGCATTGAAAACAATGGATTCTAGCCTTCGGGGAATCGACATGAGCCGTACCTCCATGGAAGGCCGGATATCAGGGTAAAATGAGTTATTCAATAAAGGATTGCGTTACATGGAAACAGTAAGGGTTGAACTTGGGGAAAGAAGCTACGACATAGCGATAGGTACCGGTATCCTCGAGGGGCTGGGAGAAAAACTCAAGGCCTTTGGCCTGAGTCCGAGGATCGCAGTGGTGAGTAATCCGACGGTCTTTCCTCTTTACGGCGAACGCCTTCTTGCCCCTTTGAAAGAGTCGGGGGTTGATGTACTGACCGTAATGATCCCGGATGGCGAGGAATATAAAAACCTTGACACGGTAAACCAGATTTATGACGATCTTCTCAAATATAAGCTCGACAGGAAATCCGCACTCATCGCTCTTGGAGGCGGGGTTGTAGGTGACATAACAGGATTCGCCGCGTCCACCTATATGCGGGGGATCGCCTATGTGCAGGCGCCGACAACCCTCCTTGCTCAGGTCGACAGCTCAGTCGGAGGCAAAACAGGGGTTGACCACAAGCTCGGGAAAAATATGATCGGCACGTTCTGGCAGCCGGGACTCGTATGGATAGATGTTGAAACATTGAAAACCCTTCCCGGAAGGGAATTACTGGCCGGCCTTGCAGAGGTAATCAAATACGGGGTTATTTATGATAAAGGACTGTTTGATTTTCTTGAGGTCAACAAAGAAAAGATTCTGCACCTCGATAATAAGGCGCTGACTCATATCATCAGGCGCTCATGTGAGATAAAAGCAGAGGTCGTATCAAAGGACGAAAGAGAATCGGGCTTAAGGGCGATACTGAATTACGGACATACCATAGGCCATGCAATAGAGACGGTTACAGGATATACACAATTGCTCCACGGGGAGGCGGTCGCGATAGGGATGTACCGTGAAGCTGTTCTCTCTCACCTGCTTGGATTTGTCGGCAAAGAGCAGGTTATGAGGATCAAAGCGCTGATAGACGCATTCAGGCTCCCGTCGGAAATGCCGCCGGAGGTCAGCTTCGACAGTTTGCTTGCCTCGATGCAGCTTGATAAAAAGACGGTTGCAGGTCAGTTAAAATTCATCCTCCCTGAAAAAATAGGAGCTGTCCGCATACACAAAGGTATAAGTGAAAAGGTTATAAGAGAATCATTATCGCCCTGAAGAATACCATTGCAGGGAAGATGCAGACCCTCTGTTATCCGAGCACCAGATGCAACAGCTTACAGATAATCCACGCAAGGACAAGGCATGCGGGCAGTGTCAGGACCCAGGCCAATACGATATTCTTCCCTATCCCCCACCTGACCGCAGAAAATCTCTTCGATGCACCGACTCCCATGATCGTGGATGAAATAACATGAGTTGTTGATAAAGGAAGTCCTATTCTTGAGGCAACTTCTATCACTGTTGCAGCTGCAGTCTCTGCAGCAAACCCGTGAATCGGCCTGAGTTGCACAAGCTTCACCCCGAGGGTCTTGATGATTCTCCACCCTCCGGTTGCGGTACCGAAAGCCATCGCTGTCGCGCAGATTATGATAACCCACATCGGGACATGAAAATCGGGGAGGTGGTAATAACTGACGAGTGCCATCGTTATAATACCCATTGTTTTCTGGGCGTCGTTGCTTCCATGGCTGAATGCCATATAGGCTGCAGACACGATCTGGAGCCTGCCAAAGAGATTACTGACCAGTGTGGGTGTGGATTTTCTGAAAAGCCACATGAGAAAGTACATCAACAAGATACTCAACGCAAACCCTATGAGAGGAGAAAAGAACAGCCCTATGAGAACCTTATACACCCCTTTCGTAATAATAACGCTGAATCCTGATGTGGCAATTGCCGCACCAACCACACCCGACAGGATCGCATGGCTTGATGAAGTGGGAAGCCCGAGATACCATGTGATCAAATCCCAGACAATAGCAGCTATCAACGCGGAAATAATGGTGACCTGTGTAATGGTAACGGCCTGAACAAGGCCGGATCCTACGGTTTTTGCAACCGCGGTTCCTGACAGCGCACCCACCATATTTAATCCGGCTGCCATTAATACAGCTACCTTAGGCGTTAAAACCCTTGTTGATACAGAGGTAGCGATTGCGTTGGCTGTATCATGGAAACCGTTTATGAAATCGAATATGAGCGCGAGGACTATTACACAAAGGAGTAAAAAAAAAGAATCAGGCATGTTTAAGGACTATGGCTTCCAGTATGTTGGCGACATCCTCACACTTGTCCGATGCATCCTCAAGGTGCTCGTAAATCTCTTTCCATTTGATTATAAGGATGGGGTCCTGCATTTCTTCAAACATGTGTCCGAGCGCATCTCTAAACCCCCTGTCTATCCTGTTTTCGAGTTTGTTTATCTCGATGCAGTATTCCTGTATGTGAGGGTAGTTCTTGTCTTTCAGTTTTTTTATCGCCTTTTCAACAAATTCCACGGTCGTGAGGAGATCTTTCGACATGGTGATCGCCCACTTGGTAGATTCCTTTAATTTGAATACCGAGAGCCGGTCGGCCGCGCCCCAGATGAGGTCGATGATGTCATCCAATGTCGACGCAAGGGCGTGGATATCTTCCCTGTCAATGGGAGTAACAAAGGTCTTGTTCAGCTTCCTCATGATGTCATGGGTAAAGACATCGCCTTCCTGCTCGAGTTCGTGCACTTCTCTTGCCCAGGCATCCAGGTTGCTGAAATGTTCCATAATACCGACTAAAAGCGTTGCAGCATGCGTGACATTTGCCGCAGCTTTTTCAAAGATCAGAAAAAAGTCGGTTTCTTTCGGAAAAATTTTCATTACTTATCTTACTTACCTTTCGAGGGTTGATGTAGGATATAAAAATTTGCCCCGAATGTCAACAAGTGATAACCTCTCATGAATTGAACAATAACCGGATTTCATGTTATAAGTATTGTGTGGAATCGCATAAAAGCATACTCGTAATCGATGACGAAGCCGACATTGTGGACCTTATCCTGTACAACCTCAGGAAGGAAGGTTTCTCTGCGGACTCTGCCGCTGACGGCGAAGAGGCGTTAACCAAAATACGGAAGGGCGGATACGACCTCGTGATACTCGATCTGATGCTTCCCGGCATTCAAGGAATCGAACTGTGCAGGATACTGCGAAAGGACCCCGGGACTTCGGCGGTGCCCATAATTATGCTCACTGCAAGAGGAGAGGAATTGGACAAGATCCTCGGTCTCGAAATGGGAGCCGATGACTATATCACAAAACCGTTCAGCCCGAGAGAGCTTATCGCAAGGGTCAAGGCCGTCCTCCGGAGGTCAACGGAAAAACCGGCTGTGGAAAAGACGTTAAAAATAGGAGACCTCGATATAGACAAGGAAAGATACAGCGTCTTGATCAGGGGAAAGCCTGTGAAGCTGAGTGCAACGGAGTTCAAGCTTTTCCTTTTCCTGGCCGAAAGAAGAGGAAAGGTCTTCAGCAGGGATCAGCTCCTCGATGCGGTATGGCGTGATGAGGCATTCGTTGAGCCGAGGACGGTCGATGTCCATATAAGGAGGCTCAGGGCCCAGATAGAAGAAGATCCCGCCCGTCCCCGGTATATCAAGACCATGCGGGGTATAGGCTATTCATTCAATGAAAAGTAATGAAATCGGTTCTCTTCAGAAAGATACTGCTGACGTACCTTGTTGCAATACCCCTGCTGCTTTTATCGCTCGAACTGTATCTCTCGAGCTCTGTCAGAGACAGCTACGTATCGAACCTGGAGGCCGGGCTTATTACCCAGGCCCGCCTGATCGCCGACCAACTGCCCGTGTCGGTGCCCAACCTCGATGACTTCTGCCGGAAATACAAGGGAAAAACAGGTGCGAGGGTCACTGTCATTGACCACTCCGGCCGGGTGCTTGGTGATTCGGATGAGCTTTCGGATAAAATGGAGAACCATTCCGACAGACCGGAAATAAAAGATGCCGGGATCAGCGATGTCGGAAGCTCGATCCGGCGCAGCAAGACCCTGCAGATGGATCTCCTGTATATTGCCATCGCAATAGACAGGCATTATGAAAAGAAATTTCTGAGACTCTCGATGCCCCTTCGCGATGTCGAATCTGCCATGAACACCATAAGGGTGAGGATAGTCGTCGCATCGCTTGCAGTTACATTTCTGGCGATGCTTTTCGGACTGTTTCAGACAAGAAGGATCACTAAATCCATCGGGGAAATTACAGACTTCTCACGCAAAGTTGCGACAGGAGATTTCAGGAAGAGGCTGTTCCTCAAAGAAAAAGGAGAACTGGGAGAGCTGGGGAAAAATATCAGCAATATGGCCCAGGAACTCCGGATACGGCTGAAGCACAGTGAAGAAGAAAAACAGAAGATGGAAGCAATCCTCAGAAACATGTCCGATGGACTGATCCTGGCTGATGTAAAGGGACGGATAATGCTGGGCAATCATGCCGTCTCAAAACTGTTTGGTACCGGACAGAATATCGAAGGCAGGACAGTGATCGAAACTCTGAGAAAAGCGGAGCTGATGGAGATGGTTGAAGAGGTCGTCCACGACAGGAAAGGCATGTCCCGTGAAATCGAGATTACTTATCCGAAAGAGATCTCCCTGATGATCACTGCCGCGCCGTTTTACTCAGGTGCCGCAGAAGGTGAATTGTCAGGTGTGGTTTTGACATTTCATGACATCACGAGACTGAAGAAACTTGAGGAAATACGGAGGGATTTTGTTGCGAACGTCTCGCATGAAATAAAGACCCCTATCACCGCAATTAAGGGTTTCGCAGAGACGCTTATCGAGGGTGCGCTTGACGACAGGGATAACGCCCGGAAGTTCCTCGTTACCATCAAAAACCACAGCGAGCGCCTCAATTCCCTTGTCAGCGACCTCCTCACCCTGTCACGGATAGAGCTTGGAGATATCCGGATCGAAAAGAAGCCTGTCAATCTCGCTGAAGTGGCTGATTCGGTTTTCACGACCCTTGGGGACAAGGTGCGGAGTAAAGGCCTATATCTCAGGAAAGAGATTGAACCAGCGATCACCGAGATCCGGGCCGACAGGGACCGCCTGATCCAGATACTCCTCAACCTTGCCGACAACGGGATCAAGTTTACCGAAAAAGGCGGAATAACAATAAAAGTGAAAAGTGAAAAGTTAAAAGTAAAAGGCGAAGAAGCAGAGAAAAACTTTACGGAAATCAGCGTGGAAGACACCGGGATCGGAATTCCCAAAAAACACATCCCCCGTCTCGGCGAGAGGTTCTACAGGGTTGACAGTGCGCGTTCAAGAGAGTTGGGCGGCACAGGGCTTGGGCTGGCGATAGTCAAACATCTCGTAAAAACCCTCGGCTGGGAGATGAAAATCGAAAGCGAAGAGGGGAAAGGCACGACCGTGCATATCCTCTGTCCTGTTGCCTGAGCTCCTGGGAGAAGTCTTCTGTTCCGATAAATCTGCACAGAATTTAAATCCGCAAAAATACTGCATCCGCAGCGATTGATGGAATAATTTAGGCTGGTAAATACTTTTTTATCCTGTAACCGAAATTTCACACTTCCTTAATATCCCTGTAACATCGAGCCGTTAAAGTAATGGCAAATCATGCGCGGCAGAATCCGTCAGGAGGCGCATGCCTTGCATGAATATATCATCAAAAGGAGGAAGGCACATGAAGAAAAAGTTATCGGTCGTTTTGGCGGGGATATGCTGTCTGCTGTTGCTGGGAGGGGCTTCAATAGCTGTGGCTGCAGAGGAAAAAGCGGTTGAACAGAAGGATATCGACAAGGTAGTCAATGCACTCAAAGGCTTCAAATTCGGTCTTTTATGGTATCTCTCTTATCAGAACGGGGAGACGGGTGATCTGGACAACGGCGCCGGATACAGCCAGTTTGCGATCAAAAGGGGATATTTCAGAATTACGAAAGAACTGCTTCCCTGGTTCGATGCCCATATGACATTTGACGTGACAACGGTCAAGGACCCGGAACTGACAGGCGACCCGGCGAACAATTTCGACGGCTCGGTAGCGGTGCGAATCAAATATGCATACGGCAAATTCAGGCTGCCCGACTTTGCTTTCTTTACGAAACCGTTCTTCGAAGTCGGCGTTGTCCACATGCCGTGGCTCGACTTTGAAGAACACGTGAATATGTACCGCGCCCAGGATACGATGTTTATGGAGAGGAACGGCCTTTTTAATTCCGCAGACCTCGGCCTGACCTTTGTGTCCCTGCTCGGCGGCGAAATGCCGAAGGAGTATCAGGAAAAAGTGAGTCATTATTATCCGGGGAGGTACGGAAGCATGTCTGTCGGGATCTATAACGGAGCGGGATACCATGCATCGGAAAAGAACCGGAACAAACCCGTAGAAGCCAGACTGACAATAAGGCCCGTGCCCGATATCATTCCCGGTCTTCAGGCGTCATATTTCGGCATATGGGGAAAGGGCAATAACGATAAGAATCCTGACTGGCAGGTCAATAACGGGATGCTGATCTTCGAGCATGAGTACGTCGCGCTTACCGGGCAGTATTATTGGGGCAAAGGCAACCAGAAAGGCGACGATGAAAACGACAAGGACGGCTATTCTGTTTTTGCAGAGATTAAGCCGCATATGAAATTCAGCCTTATCGGCCGCTACGACAGGTTCGACCCGAACGACGACGTAAATAATGATGAGAACACAAGATACATCATCGGCGCTGCATACCATATAGACAAACGGCATAAGAACATGGTCATCCTGGATTATGACACGGTCGATTACGAGCAAAAAGGCAAATCCGACGACAGGAGAATTCAGCTTACCCTGCAGGTTGCTCTTTAAGCCGGATGGAGAGCACTGCTAACCCCTCCGCCCCCCGGGGGGCTCTTTTTCCGGGTAAAAAAGACGGCAGATGCGCATATGCTGACTTCGAATATATTTAATTCCAGGATAATAAGATAAAGGAGATGAAAAATGAATACAATTATTCCGGACCGGGAACAGACCAGGGTGAAGTTTACAGGATACGACAAGGTATGTCCCTACAACGGTATCACTGTCTGTATGGCGTCATTCTCATCAATGGCAATCGATGCGATAAGGAATAGCTGCTGCAGTACGGAAGACTACGACAATTGTCCGATCTTTCTTTCGAAAGTGTTGAGAAGAGGTTGATGGTTACCCGTGAGAGTCAATCAAAATGGCGGGCAAAGATATCAGTTCCCGGAGAGCCCTTTAAAAAAATCGGCTATCTTTTCCTTTATCTGATCTCTCACTCTCCTGAACTCATTCATGATTTCCTCTTCTGTTCCGGCAGCTTTGGCAGGGTCTGAAAGCGACCAGTGGAGACGTTTAATCTCCGGCGGGGTCAGGGGGCAGGACTCGGAAGCGTTATCGCATAACGTTATGACCACATCCATCTTCCTGAGAAGTTCCTCATCGATCGGTTTCGATTGCTGCCGGGCAATATCAATGCCTGCTTCCTTCATGACCGACACAGCCCTGGGATTGACACCCTGCGGACTGAGGCCGGCGCTATGTGCTTCGACATCGCCTTTCCCGAGTTCTCTGGCAAAACCTTCCGCCATCTGCGACCTGCAGGAATTTCCCGTACACAAAAACATTACTCTCTTCATTTATTCCTCCCGAGACAAGAGTGATTCGGGTGCTAATCAATTACGCAGCCCGATACTCTCCATTTCAGATATATTAACCCTCCCGTTGAAAATGTCTACATGTTTCCGCCGGTTGAAATTTCATGAATAATTAATATTCCCTTAATAATCCTGTAAAAATCATCCGTTAAATTAAAGAAAATCCGTGAAATTATTCGGTGAGGAGCATGGAGACAGGGGGTAATATATGTAACAGAAACTTAACATAAATGTAACATTGCTGTAACAATGCAGGAGTAGTATTTGGAGTAACAAAACAAGGAGGAAAATAATGAAAAGGATTTTGACAGTATTTCTGTCTTTTATGTTTGTGTTCGGAGTTATGGGAGTTTCATATGCCGAGGACTTGAGGATAGACGGCTCAACCACTGTTTTGCCGATCGCCCAGAAAGGCGCGGAGGTATTCATGAAGAAGAACCCTTCGGTCAGGGTATTTGTTTCGGGAAGCGGATCAGGAACGGGGATTAAGGCGCTTATCGATGGAACAACAAATATCGCAACAAGTTCAAGAGAGGCAAAAGAAAAAGAGGTTGCTTCAGCTAAAGAAAAGGGCGTTACGCTGACCGGCCATAAGGTCGCTCTTGACGGAATCGTTCCTGTAGTACACCCCTCAATGAAAATAACCGATATCACAACGGAACAGCTCAGGGATATATACAATGGCAAAATTAAGAAATGGAAGGAGCTTGGGGGACCGGACAGGCCGATCTCCGTTGTCTCAAGAGATACAAGTTCAGGGACATATGAAGTATGGGAGGAAAAGATTCTCAAAGGGGACAGAGTGAGACCCGATGCCCTCCTTGTTGCATCCAACGGACAGGCCGTACAGACCATTGCACAGAACAAATTTGCCATTGGTTATATCGGAATCGGATATATTGAAAAGTCGGTCAAGGTCCTTAAGGTCAACGCCAAAACCGCTTCTGCAGACACCGTGCGTGATGGGTCCTGGCCGGTTTCCAGACCCCTGTTCATGTACACCAGCGGAACACCGGGAGGGAATATAGCCAAATTCATCGACTTCATGCTCTCCAAAGATGGTCAGAAGGTTGTGAACGAAGTCAGGTATGTGAGCATAAGGTAACAAAAAATCAGTAAATTTAATGCACGCAGGCTGAAGCCTGCGGCTACTATTTAGTCTGTCCATAAAGTAATGTGTTGCCATCCTCCGGCTTGACCGGTGGATCCATAACCCATTAAAAAGACCGGGTTCCCGCCTTCGCGGGAATGATAACTTTTTATCGGAATCGTACTTTATGGACAGATTCTATTTAATAAAAAGGATGGCGTCCGTTGGCTTTAAGATGGCAGACAAAAGAGAAGGCTGTTGAAATAATCGTCAGATCCGTCGGTCTGACTTCTGTACTTATCCTTCTTTTGATCGGGTTTTTTCTCTTCAAGGAGGCATTTTATATCTTCTATAAAGAAGGCGCTGCAAAAGTAATTTTCGGCAGTCAATGGTATCCCACCTCCGACCCGCCCAGTTTCGGCATGTTCCCGCTAATTATGGGTACTGTTGCAGTAACGTTCCTCACTGCTGTAATGGCTATCCCCCTGGGGCTTGCTACTGCCGTTTATATTGCGGAAGTCGCCCATCACAGGGTAAAAGAATTTTTGAAGCCGCTCATTGAAATGCTCGCAAGTTTTCCCTCTGTTGTGCTCGGCTTTTTCGGTATGGTGGTGATAGCGCCCATCCTCTCGAACCGGCTTTCCCCTGTCCTTTCGGAAAAGCTCCCCGAGTTGCTGAAAGACATAAATATCCCTTTCATCTCGACTACCCTTGCCGATTTCTGTTATGACAAACTATTCATCGCGTCCGGATTGAACATTACCACTGCCGCCCTGATGCTCACCATAAGGGCTATCCCTGTCATTGCAAGCATTGCAGAGGACGCTCTGACAGCAGTGCCCCGTACCTACAGGGAGGCATCTTACTCACTTGGCGCGGACAAATGGGATACCATATGGAAAGTGGTCATCCCCTCATCTGTTTCAGGATTAAGCGTGGCAGTAATCCTCGGGATCGGCACGATCATCGGAGAAACCATGATCGTCCTCATGGTAGCCGGAGGCGCAGCAGTCGTGCCGCACTGGATGTTCGACCCGGCCAGGCCGATGCCTGCGGCTATTGCCGCCGAGATGGCAGAAGCCCCATATAGAAGCCTGCATTATCACGCCCTTTTCGGTGTCGGCGCAATTCTATTCTTCATAACTTTTATCCTTAGCCTGATTTCCGATTTCGTGTCAAAGAAATACAGGGCTGTGAGAATTGGAGAAAAGGCATGAACGGCGCATCTCAGAGAGCCCTTGAACCGTTCGCACTTGTCCGTAAAAAGAGATTCAGTCTGAAGCAGGGTTTTTTCCTTTCTCTCATCAGGACATTCGGCTTTGCAGGGGCCGTAACGCTTTTCATCATACTTTTTTTTGTCGTGTACAACGGCATTCATGTCATCAGCTGGGATTTCATTTCAAAGCCTCCCATCGAGGCTATGACAAAGGGAGGGATTTTCCCCGTTATCGTGGGAACGGTCCTTCTTACCGCTCTCTGCATGATTACGGTAATACCCATCGGCGTCACCACTGCTGTCTTTCTTGCCGAATATTCAAAGCCGGGCTTGCTCCTCAATACGGTGATGATGTCAATTTATACCCTTGCAGGCGTGCCATCGGTTGTTTTCGGACTCTTCGGCCTCGGCGTCTTTGTCGTAATGTTCAATTTCGGGATGAGTCTGCTGGCCGGGTCGTTGACACTCGCAATCATGGTACTTCCGTACATTATTTCAACCTCGGAGGAGGCGCTGAAAGCCGTGCCGTACAGCTTCAGAGAGGCGTCCCTCGCATGCGGCGCTACAAAATGGCAGACTATAAAAAAAGTTGTCCTGCCGACCGCGATGCCGGGCATCCTCACAGGCGCTATTCTCGGCACAGCGAAGGTTTCGGGCGAGACCGCTCCGATCATGTTTACCGCCGCCGCTTTTTTTACGCCAGGCGTTCCGAGATCTTTGTTCGAACCCGTCATGGCCCTCCCCTATCATATTTATGTATTGGCGACAGCAGGCACACACATAGAGGAAACAAGAGGCATACAGTACGGCACGGCTCTAACATTAATCGTGCTGGTGCTGGGGATGAATCTTCTGGGAATCATTTTACGCTCGCGTCAGAGAAAGAAGAAGACATGGTAGACGACGGGAATATCTTTGAAATAAAGGATTTCAGCATCTATTACGGAGACTTCATGGCCGTGAAAAATGTAAGGCTAGATGTCCGGTCCGGCAGGATTACCGCTATCATCGGGCCGTCAGGCTGCGGAAAGTCTACTCTCCTGAGGTCTCTTAACAGGATGAATGACCTTATCATTTCTTCACGGGTTGAGGGTCAGGTACTCTTTCAGGGAGTGGATATTTATCATAGGGACACTGATGTGATCGAACTGAGACGCAGGGTCGGAATGGTATTCCAGAAGCCGAATCCCTTTCCAAGCTCGGTGTATGAAAATGTCGCATACGGACCGAAGATCAGGGGCGTTAAGAAGAAAAGTCAGCTTGATGAGATTGTTGAAAACGCTCTTGTCAGGGCCGATTTGTGGAAAGAGGTGAAGGACAAGCTGAACGAATCGGGTCTGAGCCTTTCCGGAGGCCAGATGCAGCGGCTCTGTATCGCCAGGTCTCTGGCGCAGGAACCGGAGGTCCTGCTCTTTGATGAACCGACCTCGGCGCTGGATCCGATATCAACGGCCAATATCGAAAATCTTCTCCAGGAACTGCAAAAAACTGTTACGATAATTATCGTTACGCACAACATGCAGCAGGCCGCGCGGATATCGAACTATACTGCTTTTATGTATTTGGGAGAGATGATTGAGTTCGGGGATACGGATACCATATTTGTGAATCCGTATAACAAACTGACGGAAGAATACATTACAGGGAGATTCGGATAATGCCTATTTTTGATGACGAGTTAAAGGGACTGAGGGACAAAGTATTGAAGCTGGGGTATATGGTCGAAAATGCCATACGGGATTCCGTCAAGGCACTCGTTGAAAGGGACAGCGAACTTGCAAAAGACGTCATCAGGAGGGACCACCTGATAAATGCTCTCGATGTCGGCATAGATGAAGAATGCGTGCGTTTGATCGCCCTGAGGCAGCCAAAGGCAGGGGACCTCAGATTAATAACAACTACCATGAAGATTACTACAGACCTTGAGAGGATGGGAGACATGGCTGTAAATATAGCGGAAAGGGCACTGGAATTGAACGAAGAACCTCAATTAAAACCTTTCGTCAACATACCGAAAATGGCGGAAGCCGCACAGTCGATGGTCCGGGATAGCCTTGATGCCTTCGTGACAGGCTGCTCGCGCCTGCCCTATGAAGTCATAAAGAGAGATGACGAGGTGGATGAACTTACCGTAAGAAATTTTGAGGAACTCCTCTCCCTCATGATCCAGGACCCAAAGATCATCCCCCTGGCCATAAAAAGAACATATATAGCCAAATATCTTGAGCGTATCGCCGACCACGCGACGAACATCGCAGAGATGATCATTTATATGTGCAAAGGAAAGATGATCAGACACACTGAGATTACAGAGGATCAGCCGTAACCCACGGAAATACAGACATTATTCGGAGATCTTCGCTGGTCCCGATTTCGGGACCGGGAATGAGCTCAAAATTCTATCCCCGGCGTATTATTTGGATAAGCCGGTTAAAGTCCTCGTCGACGAAAGCCGTTACGGTCCGTAAATCGATTTCAATGCTACCTCTACTTTTGAACCTACAGCAGGCATCCTGTCCCAGTTAACCTTGTAGTAATTGACAGTCGTCTTGAGCGGCAGTACATTATCCGTAATTATTCCGCCGTTACAGTCCGAAGGACAGACAATACATCCCGATGGAAAATCAATGGCCTCTGCAGTGCCGTGATAAACAAAATGCGGCGTGTAGGGCTTTATGACTTCTTTACCCTCCACAATAATTTTTTCGTCGATGAAATCCTCAAGTGCTGCTTCGACCATAAGCGAGCCTTTCTTGAACCTCACTGTAACGATAACAGGGTCGCCCTGGAGATAGTCGTCACTGGTCGTCGTCGGCTTTAAGCCGGTGCGCGCCTGTACCTCTTCCATGGGGATCTGTCTTCTCGATTTGGTCCCGATCTCCAGCAGGGCCTTGTTTATTTCAGACCTCGGCACATCTGTGGTAAAGACAAAAAAAGGCTCCATCTTTCCGCCTTTCGATCCGAAGAATGCCTGGAAACGGCGACCCCAGTCGGCTACTGCGGGCTTCGAACTGTCTTTGGTTACAGTCGCCGATATCCGTAGTTCCTTGCTGTCTTTGTCGACGAGCAGCCTGTCTTCTTTGCCTTTTATAATCTTTACATTTTTGCTCTTCTCAGCCGCTGCAAATGCTTCCGTTCCTGACAGAGAACTCAAACCCAAAACCCCGAGACCTATAACCTTCAGAAAATCAACCCTGTTCATCCCCTTCGATTGATTATCCACTGTACGCTCCCCTGATTTATTACCCAACAGGACTGAATAGGAGCCAGAGCAGCAGGAACACCTGCAATCTTCTTTTACTTTCATGTCATCTTTCATAATCTTCTCCTTTTTGGACCGCACAGGCCCTTAATCCAAGTACCGAATTGCAATATTTCAATAGTTAATAAGCATAAATTAAAACACCCCGGGAGTAAGAAGAAGCAGGAGAAGTCTGATTAGAAATCCGGCAGCCATGATGACCATCATCATTCTCAACGGCATTCTTATGAGCGCCCCGGCTGCCGCCGGAAGAACAACAGGGATAAAGGGGGCTGAAAATAAAACTCCGATTGTGACACATAAAGCAAATCTTCCGGATACCCCGTAATCTTTCCAAAGCCCATTTTTCTTAAGGAAGGAGAAAATGTCCCCAAGGAAGAAAATACCCAAACCGAAACAGACAAGCCCCACAAGAACGAGGCTTATATAGTTAAGAGAAAGACCCTTGGCCATGCCCAGGGCTGATATTGAAGATGCGGCGAGTACCGACCCGGAAAAAGGCGCCCAGAAGTTCTGGACAAGGTTTGAAATCAGAAGCAAGGGAAATACATTCATGATATTTCCCAGAGATTTGAAGTAGTCCGCAAACAGCTCCATATTGCCGCTTTTGAGGTTATTTTTCATGAACAACAGATGGAATTCGGCGGTATAGTAATAAGAATCGATAATATAGAAATAGTGTCGGACAAGTAGAGTTGCCGCCAAAGCGGCCAGCATGATAATTATCAGGGCAATGCCCTTTTTAATGACTGCCGATTTGATTGAAGCCCCAAGGCTGACAGAGTGTTCCATATCTTAATTTTCAAGTAAACGCGAAAACTGCATTTGACCGTAATCATGCAGGAATATGTCCATCAAAAACTCTCCAACGCAGGATTTGGGTCTGATAAGTCAATTGTATAGAATGTAAACTTGCAGGGATGCCGGATATATGACCGCCTTCAAAGGAACTGCCGGACAGCTTTTGCTGCCCACATGCCCGCATGAATATATTGAAATGCAGTTTTCGCGTTAACGAAGCCATATATCTCACAATGGGTCTGCAGCCCCTTTTTTTGTCTTATAGCGGTTATAGAACAGAGGTATTAGCGAAACTAACACGACGAGTGCTATGCCAACGATAAATGCCGGCGATATATTTCCTTTTATAACATCGAGAAGGGAACTCGAAAAGACTATAAAAGCGATGCAAGCAGGCAGCATGCAGATGAATGTTGTCACCGCATAATGCAGAAATTTTATTTTTGTCAGGCCGAAGGCATAATTGAGCAGGTTGAAGGGGAATAAGGGGATGAGCCGGGTAAAAGCAACTATCTTCCATCCGTGTTTCTCGACCCCTTCATCGAGCCGTCTCCAGCGCGGGCTTTTCAACTTCCTTTCCACCCAGTTTCTTGCTATATAGCGGGAAATCAGAAATGCAAGGCAGGCGCCAAGCGTAGCGCTGGTTATTGTGTAAATAACACCCCAGAACGGACCGAACAGGATGCCTCCTGCCATGGTTATAGGGAGACCCGGCAAAAACAGAGAAGGTGCTACCGTATATACCAGCATATAAATCACCGGAGCAAGAGCGCCATAGCCCTGAATCAATTCCCTGATGGCATTCTGGTCCAGATAGCCGGTTGCTCCGGTAAGCCGCACGGCAAGTATAGCGGCAATAATGAACACAAGGAAGAAGACTTTTTTTATCATTCCTCCTTTCTTGCCCCCTTCGTCCGCCGTAAATGTCCTCTCACGGGTCACCGAACCATTTGCCATATGTTTGAGTTTTTTCTTCAGTTGCAAACGGTTCAGATAAGTAAAAGGGGCCCTGGAAACCTTGACGTTCCCTGACATGGTCTTCTGAGGTTCAAACAGAAGATCCAGAATATGGCTGGTGGGTGTCAACGAATTCAGGAAATTCGCACATCCTGCACAATAGGTAACGATCCTTTTGCCGTCCGTTTCTTTCTTCCTGAGGAAGCCCCAATTCTTTGCAAGATCAGGAGATATGAACCCGACCGACCCACCTTCACCGCAGCAAAGTGTTTTTATTCCGCTGTGAGGCATCTCTTCCACAGCCAGTCCTTTCTTTTGTATCAGATCCCTGACTGCTGAATGGGCGGACTCCTCAAACCTCATTGCACACGGGTCATGGATAGTAATTTCAGATATGACCTCACCGGTATCGGGAAGGCCGTTTTTTGACATAAATTCATATGCCGTTGTCACGCCGATTTCGCCGCCATGCTGCCTGAAGACCTTATAGCAGTTCGGGCAGGCAACGATAACATTCCTTATGCCGTTTTTAAGGAGATAGTCTTTCATCTCATTAAACATCGTATCGAAATATTTTTCCCGCCCGAGGTCATGCGACGGCTTCGTGCAGCAGTCAAGGACAATTCCCATAGACGGTACGGTTTTTTTCATATGTTCATAGAGTCTCAAAACCTTATCAGGCCGGGTTCCGGGAAGGGTACACCCGGGAAAGAATATGGTGTTGCAGCCTCCGGGGATGGAATAGTAAGAATAGCGCTTCGAAGAACCGCGCTTTTCATATCCCAATATGGCAGCGTGCTCGGGATAATTGCCGTTACCGCTGCCCACAGTTTCACGCCGCATTTCGAGAAACATGGCAGCCGGGTCAATTCTTACCGGGCATACGGCTGCACAGAGCCGGCAGAGGCTGCATTCAAAGGGCATGCCCTGATACATCTTATCCGAAGGGTCGTAGGAGTCGGCAATGTCCTTCGGCTTACCGTATTTCCTGAGGAACCCGCATTCTTTCTGGCAAAGTTTGCAGCGAATGCACTTTCCGGAATTGATCCTGAGCTGCTCTCTAAGGGATGCCTTTACTTTAAGCCCTGAAAAATCTTTCTCTGAAGTTTTCTGTTCCGGCATACTCGTTTACAGGGTAATGGCCTGATCTATCCCTGCCTCGCCAAGGGCCTTGTACAAATCGGGGAAACAGCCGACCACAGCTCCCTCAACGAGGTCTCCGTCTATCCTGCGTTCTATTGCACAGCGGTCACATGCCATCAGAAGCATGCCTTTTTCTTTTGCGAGAGCTGAAAGACGTTCTCCCACATCATTTCCCCTTACAAGAAGAAATGTGTCGTCGCCAAAAAAGAACATTCCGGCAACATCAGCACCGTGTGTCCTCTTTTCCAGTTGAGGGATGATCATATTATTCAGGATAAAATGTGCAAGATTAGTTGAAAAGATATAGGCAACTTTCACAATAGTTCTCCTTTTCCAGGCTTTTATATCTATAATTTAACTTTATAAAAATATACATATCCAATACTTAGTTACAATTAAAGACACTAAACCTATAGATATCATCAATACTTGATTTTTATAAGGCAGGCCGGCTGTTTTTAGAAAACTCCGAAATATTTCAGTCCGTCTTTTATGAAGAAGACCGCGATCAGCAGCAATATGACACCCAGTGATTTTACGGTATAGATGTATGCGCTGCTTTTCAGGAAGGTTTTTGATTTATCGACCAGCAGCACAATGAGTATCTTTGAGCCCACTAAAAAAAGATAGAAGCTTGATACAAAAAAAATAGCCGAAAGAAGATTTGTCCTGTAAGCCTTCAGCACAGTTGGAGCACCTACGGCGATCCAGAAAAGATAAGGATGGGGATTCAGGAAATTGGCGATTACTCCTCTCCTGAGCGCCCTTGCCCCGGTCCCCGGCACATCCGCTTCCACCACTTTTGCACGAATACTCTCATATGCCAGATATCCGATGAACACCGCGCCCGCTATTGATATTATCCCTAATATGAAATGGAAGTCCGCTACCTTTGTCAGAATAAAGATCGACGCTATTACGATAGGGACGTCCGTCAGGACCGGCGCGACTGCAATAGCTATGCCTGCTCTTATATTATGTCTGAGAGTTTCGGAGATGACCATGGTCAGCAGGGGGCCGGGCGATATGCCCGCAACCAAACCGAATATGACGCCTGATATCAGGAATTGTATTGATTCCATCCGCCTGCCTTTTCCTCAAAAAACAGCGCCACTAAGGTATATGAATTCCCGAATTCCCCCGGATATCGACAGGGAATAGTATTTGAGCGGATTTATTTTGCCGATAGTCAGACACTGTGTAACCAAATAATAAAGAGGCAAAATTCCTCGGAGGTCAAAGACCGAGAATGAGCGGAAATACCATATCCTGTCGTGTTAAACATAATGTGAATAATCCATGTTAAAGGGAGTTCCTCATTTGTATTAATTATTTTATACACAGCACGTAAATAATTTCCTGCCTATATAGCCCGGGAGAAATATAGTAAAATAGTCTATACGTCATGATTATACTGGATATACCTGAATTCGGGCGCCTCGAACTCGAACATCTTGTAACCGACTTCTCAGGAACGCTGTCGGAAGACGGGAGACTCCTGCCCGGCGTAAAAACAAGGCTTAACAAACTCTCGCGTAAACTTGACATACATGTGCTAACATCAGACACCTTCGGACGGGCAAAGCAGGAACTTGACGGAGTGAAATGCACTTTGCACATTCTCGATGGTAAAGGGCACGCGGTTCAGAAAGAGAAGTATGTATTTTCTCTTGGTGCAAACACCGTCGTCGCTCTCGGTAACGGAAATAACGATGTGCGCATGCTCAGGGCCGCGAGACTGGGGATATGTGTATGTCTTAAGGAAGGTTCCTCTACAGGAGCGATGTCCGCAGCAAAAATATTTGTCAAGTCACCGATAGATGCAATCGATCTCCTTCTCTGTCCGAAAAGGCTCCTTGCAACTATGAGGATATGAGGCTTCATCAGCCCGGCTGGAACATCTCTCCTGCCTTGTGTGCAGCCTGCGGATAGGCTAAAATAGGTTTAGAAGCGCCGGCAGATTTCATTAAAAAGAAACGACCGCCGAAAGAGGTGAAGCCAGTCATGGATGAATCAAAATTAGACCAGTGTAAAATTGAAGCACAAAAAACAAAAAGTCTGCGTGAAGGGATACCCGCTATTGTGGAGCATCTTGTCCGGTCGTGCAACACAGAGGAGTGTTTTGACCATGTAGACCTGGAACCTCTTCCCTCAAAAGAAGCCGTCATAGAGATCGTCGATCTGGCCAGCCGGATTCTCTATCCGGGTTATTTCACACGCATGCGGATCGATAAAGTCAACCTTGCGTACTACTTCGGACAGGAAGCGACTCTTTTTTTTGAGGCGTTGTCCGAACAGATCACACTTGCAATGAGGCATGAATGCCGCCGGCATAATATGGTCTGCATTAATTGCGAGGAGCGCGGACAGGAGATTGCCCTGCATTTTTTGAATGAACTCCCCCGTTTGAGAACACTTCTTGCCAAGGACATCCGCGCAGCCCATGAAGGGGACCCGGCCGCAAAAAGTTATGATGAAATCATCTTCAGCTATCCGGGGCTTTTTGCCATTACCGTTTACCGGGTAGCTCATGAACTTCACAAACAAAAGGTGTCGCTGATCCCCCGGATCATGACCGAATACGCCCACAGCAAATCCGGCATCGATATCCATCCCGGAGCAGACATCGGCGAGAGTTTTTTCATCGACCACGGTACAGGAGTGGTGATAGGGGAGACGACGAAGATCGGGGACCGCGTAAGGCTCTATCAGGGAGTTACGCTCGGGGCTTTATCTCTTCCGAAGGACGCGGTCGAGCGGCTAAGGTACGAGAGGCGCCATCCTACTATCGAGGACGATGTAATCATCTATGCCGGCGTAACCATTCTGGGCGGCGAGACCGTGATCGGTGCCCGTTCTGTGATAGGGGGAAACGTCTGGCTTACAAGTTCGGTGCCGCCTGACACAAAAGTGTTCCTGAAAAAACCCGGACTGGTATTTAAATGATATGAATATGGCAGCTGTATATAATGATATCACTCAAACAACAGGCGCCACCCCGATGGTCAGGCTGAACCGGATTGCCGAAGGCCTTCATGCGACCATCATTGCAAAACTGGAAATGAGAAACCCCCTGGGAAGCGTCAAGGACCGTATCGGGCTCGCCATGATAAAAGCGGCGGAAGAGAAAGGCTTCATCAAGAGTGATACCGTCATTGTCGAACCTACAAGCGGAAATACGGGCATTGCTCTTGCTTTTGTCTGTGCGACCAGGAAATATCGCCTCACCCTGACAATGCCGGAAACTATGAGCACGGAAAGAAAGAAACTCCTTAAACACCTTGGTGCGGAATTGGTCCTCACACCGGGGAGTGAAGGTATAATAGGTGCTATCACTAAAGCCAAAGAGATAGTATCCGTAACGCCGAATGCTTATATGCCCGATCAATTCGGCAATCCGGCAAACCCTGAGATTCACCGGAGGACGACTGCGGAGGAGATATGGAAGGATACCGGTGGAGACGTAGATATTCTCGTGTCCGGAGTAGGTACAGGTGGGACCATAACCGGTATTTCAGAAGTCATAAAATCGCGCAAACCCTCTTTCAAGGCCGTTGCAGTCGAGCCTGCGGACTCTCCTGTCTTGTCCGGAGGAAAACCGGGTGCCCACAAAATCCAGGGGATAGGCGCGGGCTTTATTCCTGAAGTGCTGAACACCGAAATCATTGACGCCGTCGTCAAGGTGACGAACGAACAGGCATTTTCAACGGCGCGGGCTGCAGCGAAAACCGAAGGTATTCTCTGCGGCATATCCTCCGGAGCAGCGATATGGGCTGCGCTTGAACTGGCAAAAACCCCCGAGAACTTCGGGAAACAGATCGTCGTAATTCTCCCCAGCACCGGGGAACGCTATCTAAGTACAGAGTTATTCATAGATTAGCAGTTTTTTATCCGCCATGAAGAAAGGCGTTGCCGTTTCCCCCGAGGCGTCGCCTTTTCTCAGAACCGCTGAAGCAGTTTTCTGTCGTCCGTATCCGGTTTTTGCCGACAGTAACCCATCCGTCGGATCTGAGAAACTTTCTGACTTTCGCTCGCTAACCCTGCAAGCTGCAGGAATGCACTCGCTATCCATTTCCGTGTAGATTTATCGAACAGAATTTACCTCCGAGGGCAATAGCTTGAGAATGAGCAATACTGTATCCGCCATAATTGGTTATTAATTTGTGAACAATACAGGTTAGATATACATGTGTATTTTAAATGTGGAGCTTCAGGACATACTCCATGAGCTTTGTGATATTGCTTCCGTCACGGGGTGCTAAACGAGCAAGTCTTTTTCTACGACCATGAATTGTTCATCCGTGCCTGGCGGGACAAAGCCGAGGTCATCCAGTACAGCCTGGATCTCCGGATCATCCGGACTGTCCGCTACAAGATCAAGCTCCTTACAGGCGGCTTCCGCGGCCAGATCACCGAAGAGGCCCAGAAGTCCGGATACGGCGCCGGCAAGGGCGATCACCCACAGTCCTTTATTTTCTGTCGGCTCGGGGTCAAGGACAGCGACCGCTGCCGGTGAAGTATTCGCCCTCACAACACCTGAAACCAGTGCCTCACGCAGGAACTCTTCCGTCATGGAGAAATAGACACGTTTAAAAAAAGCGGCCGCCCTCCGGCTTGCGGGTACTCCGCTCAGACGCACAATCTTCTGAACCGCATTAAGGTCCGGCGAAGGCCGGTGGGAAGCAACATGTTGTTGTGGGAAAAAGGCAAGCCTCCGGGAGCCGGTCTTCAATCTTCGCCGAATGATGGGAAAAAAGATTTTCCAGTTAAGTCCTGCAACGGTCGCCAGAGACGGCTGATTGAACCGACTGATCGTAGCAAATACAGTCCGTGCGCCTTTCCGCCGCAGCTCTTCTTCCAGAGCTGTGATAAGTGACGTCGCTATTCCCCGGCGCCGGAAGTCTGCCCTGACACGAAGCCCCTGAGCCCATGCATCTTGTCCGGCAGATATTCTGCCGTGAACACACCCTGCGATGCGGCCGCCAACCAGGGCAGTCATCTGTATGTCTTCCGTGTCCTTCATCCAGTCCGGCCACGTCTCCTGGAGATAATCAGAGCTGTCCATTTCAAGCAACATGGCCATAATTTCTTCTGTGTCCTCATTCCGGGACCTGCGAATAACTGCTTTATCCATGGTTCTTTTCTTTTTTTGCATGCCGTAGGGTCAGGATTTTTCCGCTGCGTGTGAGGCTTGGGAATTCCCGCCGGACAACCACGGCAGATACCTGTGTCAGGATATCAGTCATCTGAGCGCGTATTTTATAGGCTTCCCGAAAATAATCATGCACCGCCTCTCTCACTTCGTCTTCATGTACCCGGAGACCCGGATTGACGGAGACGACGAGCCGGGTCAATCCGTCGGCATCCTCCTCTTCGGCGAGTTGATAATCCGCCGGAGTGCCCCCGCATCTGGCGGGCAGAGTCTCCTCAACGAGATGAAAAATTTCGCCGGTCATAAAGGTCATACCCTCGAGTGTCAATTTTTCATAGCTCCTGACCGTATTGATATGCCGGGTAAGGCCGTATTCTTCCCATAGGCAGCCGCACCGTTGTTCCCCGATAACGGCTTCATCGCCTGTTTCCACATTCAGCAGAAACTTATAGGAATCAGGATGGACTGAAGTCAGCAGAAGGGCGTTCGAAGGCGTAGAATCAGACCCTCCCCGCGGTCGGGTTATGCAGGCTATGCGATCCTGGAGAATATGCATGTCATCGGGTGATGAGCCGTGGAAGCATCCGAGAGCAATCCTGCCCGTTTCGACTGATGAATACCAGGGATATACATCATGGCCGGCCTCCCTGAAAAAGCGGATTTTGCGTTCAGTCAAAGGTTCGCCGCCAAGTAAGAATATCAGACGCGGCAACTTGATGCCCTCCGAGAAGGCCGCCTGCAGCAGGTGGAGAGCAGAGCCGGGAAAAGTCGGCACGACTGCTCCCTGAGGACACTTTTTCGAGATCCACAGGGCAAGAGCGGCTGGATGGCGAATCCCGGCAACACGGGGAAAAGGCAGACGGAGACCGCGCAATCTGGCCAATGCAAGCAAGGCCGAAAGTTGAAGCACGGGAAATGCACGGTGTCCCGTCAGGAATGGACCCTGAGAGAACCAGGCTGCCGGAGGGAAGCCGCTCAGTGTGAAAATGATCAAATGGATAACTCCAGAGACGGAGGGCATGGGATAATAGAGGACTATGGGAAGATGCCTGGCACCCAACCCTTCCATGATGAGAGGCATACAGGAAGAGAGCATTCTGAGCCCTGCGACGCCGATGCGTGTTACCATCCTTGGACCGCTGGAGCCGCTGCTTTTCAGGGGTATGGAAGGACCTGAGGCGATGTCCGTAGCAGATGCGTCAAAAATCATTTCCAGCCCGGGACGCTTTACGGTCTTTTGGCCTTTGAATTCTTTGATGTCCAGACAGACGCCGTCTGCAGCGAGAATGGCCAGGGCTGGTTCGAGTCCCTGAGAACGGACAAGACGCTCCAGCCTCTCCTGGGAGTAACCTGCCTTCAGGAGAAGCTGGTGATAAGGACTTCTGTTCTTACCAAATATCCAGGAATCGCATAAGGAAAGGAAATTATCGGTTCGCTCAGCCACACGGCGCTTCATCATTTCGCGGCCTTCCTCAATACTAATGGGATCTGTAAGGGCGGAAACGAGAGAAAAGCCGAACCTGACTTCAGAGATCATGTTTATTACCTGCCGGCGACTACTCCTCCTGAAGCCACTTCTTGAGCATCTCCATCTCTTTGTCGCCAAGTTCCAGTGTGGGTGTCTTCGCATCCCCGCTGATCTGCGCCATCACCTTCCACATCTCGGTCCTCACGATGCCGTAGGAGTCGGCAAAGCTCTGGAGGTTCTCCTCCATCTGCGGCATGACCTTCAGCATATCCTTTGACGCTTCTTCAAATTTGCCAAGCCGGGCATAGGAGACCCCTCTGGCGAACATAGCGATGAAATAGTCGTGCTTCAGTCCCAGGGCCTTAGAAAAGTCCGAGATTGCATTCTCAAATTCTTCCTTCATCATGAATGCCATTCCCCGGAAAAAATACGCCCTCGAGCTTTTATCGTTCGCTTCGATCGCTTTGCTGAAATCCTGAAGCGCAGGATCTGTCTCTTTCATTTTTACATACACGACCCCCCGGCTTAAATAAACGATATAAGGATCGGCGCCGGCCTCTAAAGCCTTTGAAAAAGCTTCGACGCTTTCCTTATCCTTTCCGTCAACGAAGAGCAACTGGGCCTGCCTTAAAAGTTCTCCTGACTCCATATAATCTCCTTTCAACAACAATTATTTACTGTAACCCTATCTTTGTTCGCATCTTTCATGAACAAATCTGTTAACATACTGCGTAAGGGGGAAAAATGAATGCGGGTTGATAATGTCGTACACAATATAAACTGCCATCACCTCGAAAAAAAGACTGTTGAACGGATAAGCAGGGGCGTTTCTTTTGATAAAAGACCGGACCTCGTCCTCTGGATATGCCACTTCCCTCTACCTTCGCTGTCGGGCATCCAGTGTCCTGTAATTGCAAAGGGCACCCAATGCCCTCATAACGGTCCGTACAGCACTAACTAAACCTCCGTAATATTTCATCTTCCGCTTTGTCGTGTGCATATCACCCGTTCTTTTTCCGCCACCCTCGCATTCCCATACTCAAAAGCCGTCATCATCCGCCGGCTGATTCTTTAGCGATGCGCAAGCCCTCCTTTATGATAAGGATAAAAACAACAGTAAAACCGATTAAGATGCCGACAAAGTTTATCAGTTTGAGCAGGGCAAGGATGACAAGGATCGCGGCGAGGATGAAAAATCTGACCATGCTCCAGAAGATGAGTTTCCCGCTCGGCCTGTGCAGTGTCGCAAAATCTTTAAGTCCCCATGCGAGACCCTTGAGATTGGCCAGTCCGAGGAGGCCGCCTATGAGAACACTGTGAGGGAGTCTCCTCCAGTCGGCTATCGCCGCAAAATAAGCTGTTATTGTTGTGACAGCAGCTGTGATTATGAGGTATATGAGAGCCTGTCTATGAATTCTTTTTATCAGATTGATCATCAGATCTCTTTGCCATTTTCAACAGGTCCCTGAAGCCGGCTATGATGCCGAATATCGTGAAAATAAAAAGGAGCCATGGAGCCGTGTGCACACCGAACCATTTATCCATGGCATAATCAAGTCCGTACCCTATGAGACCGCCGATAAGGGTGGATATGACAAGATTCATACCCACGGTGCTTGCCTCAAGGAGTTGTCTGAATAAAGGTTTTTCGGCCATATTGTTCCTCAGCTATGTAAATTGTAGCATAGAACAGAGGGAAAATTACTTCTGTTTATTTTACTTTCAGGAAGGATTCGTAGGCAGCCCTTACCGTCTTTTCGATATCCTTTGCCGTGTGCGCAAGGGAGATAAACCCCGCCTCAAACTGTGAAGGCGCTATATAGACTCCCCTATCGAGCATAGATGAAAAGAATTTCGAAAACTTCGATGTATCGGCTGTCTTGGCCGTTGTGTAATCGACGACATGCGTACCGGTAAAGTAACTGCAGAACATCGTGCCTGCCCTGTAAAACCGGGTCTTCACACCGGCTGTCTTTCCCGCGTCAATGAGGCCCTTCTCCAGCATCGCGGCATGTTTTTCAAGTTTGTCGTACACACCTTTTTTCGATAATATCATGAGCGTCTCGATGCCGGCTGTCATGGCGAGCGGGTTCCCGGACAATGTTCCGGCCTGATAAACAGGCCCTTCAGGAGAAACCATCGACATAATCTCTTTTTTCCCGCCGTATGCGCCGACCGGAAGGCCGCCGCCTATCACCTTTCCCAGGCAGGTCATGTCGGGCTTTATCCCGTAGTATTCCTGGGCTCCGCCGTAGGATACCCTGAAACCCGTCATCACTTCATCGAAGATTAGGACGATTCCATGATCTTTTGTCAGCTTCCTCAGTTTTTCCAAAAATCCGGGCTGGGGCAGCACGCATCCTATATTGCCCACAACCGGTTCGGTAATCACGCATGCGATGGATTTCCACTCTTGTTCAATCACCGTCTTCAATGCGCGGATGTCATTGAAGGGCACAGTTATCGTATTTCTTGCATAAGACTTCGGAACCCCGGGACTGTCGGGAACCCCGAACGTTGTGGCGCCGGAACCTGCCTTAACGAGAAGGCCGTCGGCATGGCCGTGATAGCAGCCCTCAAATTTGATTATCTTATCCCTTCCCGTGAAACCCCGGGCCACCCTGATGGCGCTCATTGCCGCCTCTGTTCCGGAGTTGACCATCCTCACCTTGTCCATGGACGGATAAGCCTTCAGCACGAGAGCTGCGAGTTCGACCTCAAGGGGAGTGGGAGCACCGTAACTCGTTCCCTTTTCAACAGCTTTCTTTAAAGCATTGACAACTTCAGGGTGGGCATGACCGAGAATAAGGGGCCCCCATGAAAGGACATAATCTATATAGACATTTCCGTCGACATCGTACAGCTTGGATCCCTTTGCTCTTTCGATAAATACGGGGTTGCCGCCCACTGCCCTGAATGCGCGGACCGGGCTGTTGACCCCGCCGGGTATCAGCCCCAGAGCTTTCTTAAAGAGTTTATGCGACTTTTTCCATTCCATGGGAGGCAGAAAACTTTGTTACTCTATCATAAAAATTTTTGTGTGTCAAAAAGAATATCAGATATGCTATAAAAGTAGAATTTTATCTGACAGGAGGATTTCATGAGAAATGCAATAGTTGCAATAGTTATGGTTACGCTGATTTTTGCGCTCTCCGCTTGTGCGAAAAAGGAAGAGCAGAAGGGTCCGTACCTTGCAAAAGTAGGCACTGTGAAAATTACGCAGGCTGACCTTGACAGGGAGATGAAGAACCTTCCCGAGTTCGCTCAAGCCCTTTTTGCCGGAAGTGAGGGCAAAGAGAAGTTTCTTGACGAACTTGTCAAAAAAGAGATGCTTTACCAGGAAGCGCTGAAAAAGGGTCTGGACAAAAATCCGGAATTTGTATCAAAAGTGGGTGACTTCAGGAAGATTTCGCTCGTCGGAATGCTCCTTGAGCAGGTAATCGAAGAGAAGGCGAAACTCACCGATCAGGATATCAAAGATTATTACGAGAAGAATAAAGAGGACTTTGCGCCTGTTCTCCAACTGAGAGCAAGCCAGATCGTTGTAAAGACACAGGACGAAGCGAACAGTATTTTGGAAAGACTGAAAAGGGGTGAGGACTTTGCTAAGATTGCCAGACAAAGTTCGATCGATCCGGGTTCGGCAAAGAACGGCGGTGACCTCGGATTCCTTTCAAGAGGCCAGATGAAACCGGATTTTGTAGCAGTGGCGGCCAGGCTGAAGGTCGGCGAAGTCAGCCATGCTGTAAAGACCGCCGCCGGATATCTCATTGTCAAAGTTACCGATAAGAAATTCGGCACGCCTGTGGAATTCGAAAAAGTAAAAGAGTTGATTGCACAACGTCTTACCGCTGATAAACAGAAAGAGATATTCGATTCTTATCTCGAGGAATTAAGAAAAACCTACAAGGTGGATATTAACAGGGAAGCTCTCTCCGGACTGTCGGGAGAGGAGAAAAAAGAAGGGACACTGGTCACGCCGGGGACTTCAGGCGGAGAGCAAAGAAAAAAGGATTAATTTTCCTTTACAATGGCGGATCGCATATAGACTCAAAAGTTGCATAAATGTGAGGCAGATATGATGAAAAACCCTTTAATTCGACAAGATTATATTCATATTCACGTAAACGTACTTCCCACGTCTGGTGAATTCCGACAAGGGGGTTGTCGGCCTGACGAAGGGCTGTAAAGGTGTCTCAGGAAAAGCTTTTTCATCATATCTGCCTCACAATGCTTCCTGATCGTTAATCGGCAGCGCGGCAAAGGAGCCTCTGTGGGCAGCTTCGAGTATATCGACATATCCGGAGATGTCGGCCTGAGGGCATTCGGGTCCACTTTGAAAGAGGCGTTCCTCAATGCCTCATTAGGCATGTACAGCCTCATCACCAATCTTGATTCGATAGCCGTAAAAAAAACTGCGGCCCTCTCAGTCGAGAGTCACTCCCTCGACACTCTCCTTGTTTCGTGGCTGAATGAGCTCATTTTCCGGTTTGATACATATGGCTTTATCGGGAAGAAAGTAACTATCGATACTCTGGAATGCGATACCGGAAACCGTGCGGGTCTCAACACCTGCAAACTTAGTGCTGTTATAGAAGGAGAGGAGTTTGATCCCGGACGCCACGAAGGAAAATTCCTCATAAAGGCGGCGACATATCACAGGCTGAGGGTTGAAAAGACAGACGGGCAGTGGGAGATCAGCGTCATCTTTGATATATAGAAGCCATAGGTGAACACCATGCTGGAGAAATTAAAGAGGATCGATGAGACAAAGATCGAAATCCCGGCTGATTACAAACCCGGGATGAGGGTGGGCGGTGTTATCTATGTGGATGAGGTCCTCGAAAAAGAACTCGAAACCCAGTCAGTCGAGCAAGTGGCAAATGTAGCGACTTTGCCGGGTATCGTGAAGGCATCGATGGCAATGCCGGATATTCATACGGGATATGGGTTCGCAATAGGCGGGGTAGCAGCCTTTGAACTGGAAGGAGGGATAGTCTCACCCGGCGGTGTCGGATACGACATAAATTGCGGAGTCCGGCTCCTCAGGAGCAACCTCAAAAGAGAAGAGGCGGCCCTGAGGATGAAAGACCTCGTAGGGGTCCTCTACACCGAAATACCTTCAGGAGTCGGATCAAAAGGCAAGATCCGCCTCGATCCGGGAAACGAGAGGGAGCTCCTTTTGAGGGGCGCGCGATGGGCTGTCGAACAAGGCTTCGGAAATGCGGAAGACCTCGGGAAGATAGAATCCGGCGGATGCATTGACGGAGCGGATCCGTCACTGATAAGCAGCAAGGCATATGAGCGGGGGAGGGCACAGCAGGGCACGCTGGGCTCCGGTAACCACTTTCTTGAAGTGCAGTATATAGACGAGATTTACGATGAAAAAGCTGCAAACAGCCTCGGCCTGTTTAAAGATCATGTGACTGTCATGATACATACCGGTTCGCGCGGTTTCGGCCATCAGGTCTGCACCGACTTTCTGGAGGTCATGGAACGGGCGATCACCAAATACAGGATCGGCCTGCCTGACAAGGAACTCGCATGTGCGCCGCTTGAAAGCCCCGAGGCAAGGGATTATCTTGCCGCGATGAGGGCTGCGGCAAACTATGCATGGGCAAACAGGCAATGCATCATGCACTGGGCAAGAGAAGCCTTCCTGAAAGTATTCCAGGCATCACCGAAAAAACTCGGGATGGAACTCATATACGATGTCGCACATAACATCGCAAAGATAGAAGACCACGAGGTAAACGGGAAAAAGATGAAGCTCATCGTCCACAGAAAAGGGGCTACGAGGGCATTCCCGCCGGGACACCCTGAACTGCCGGAAATCTACAGGCCGCTCGGCCAGCCTGTATTAATCCCCGGAGACATGGGAAGGGCATCCTATGTGCTTCTTGGAACAGAAAAGGCTATGAAAGAGACATTCGGGTCCACATGCCACGGAGCCGGGAGAATCATGTCGAGACACCAGGCGATAAAAAGAGCGAAGGGCCGGGCAATCTGGAGAGAAATGGAAGACAGGGGGATCATCGTGAGGTCCGCCGGCCGGGAGACCCTTGCTGAAGAGATGTCCGAGGCGTATAAGGATGTATCGAGTGTTGTAGATGTCGTCCACAGGGCCGGGATCTCGAAGAAGGTGGCGAGACTCAGGCCGCTGGGGGTGATAAAGGGATAATAGCAAAACATGGTTATTTAAGTATTAAATATTGCACGACCGCTCCTAAGAAAATCACAATGCACGCAGGTATCATGATTTTATAGATCCCCCACATATCGGCCTTGAAATATTCCCTCGTAAGGACAAGGCAGATATGCACCGGCGAAAGGAGTACTCCCAGAAAGCCGGAAGCGAATGCAAACGATATCGTAGCCAGAGATATATCGCCTGCAATACTTATAATCAGGGGGAAAGTGCTTCCGACAAAACCCACTGTGATTCCGGTAAGGAGGCCGGTGATAAAGGGGAGAAGAAAGAAGATCGGCGATAGCGGTATCCCCTCTTCGATAAAAAAACGGCTGAGGTTTTTCACCGCCCCTGAATTCTCCATCGCTTCCTTGAACAACATGACACCGAGAATCAGAATAATAATATCAAGGGCAAAACCATGTCTCAGAGCTTTCAGAGCGGCGGAAGGTGTAAACCGGTAGAAAAAAAACAGGAAAAGGACAGCCCCCAGGAGCGCATAATGCAATTCGATATGGAAGACAACCACAAGCATAAGAACGCCGAATATCGGGGCAAAACTCCATAATTCCTTTTTTGAGAACCGTTCCTCCGTCCTCACTGATCCCTTCATACCATGCATTGCAAAAACGAAGCCGGTTAACAGCATAAGTATCACATATCCTGTATTTACCATAATAAAATTGCGAAGCTCAATTTTCGAAACCGCGGAGGCGAGAAGAATCCCCGGATACAGCGGCAATATATATTCCCATGGGTGCCTGAACCAGTAGTTTATGAAACCCTTTTCCTCAGGGCTCATTTTTATGTCGCTCGTCGCCTCCGCCACCATGGGAGCTGAAAAATAAGCGCCCCCGACTGAAGGCATGAGTCCTATCATGAGAGGCATCGAAATCGTCACGACCTTCCTGTTTCTGAAAAGCGCTTTTGCGGTCGCCATCATCCGGGTAAGAACTGCGTTCTCTCTTAAAATCATCTCGAACATCCTGATAAACGATAGTGAGAGGATGAGTTTGACCGTCACGTCATTAAGAACCGCACTTTTGCAAGTCCTGACGATAGAGGCGAATTGCATCTGATAGAGAAGGAAGAGTAAAACAGCGGCTGCAGTCATCACGAGGCCGACATTGATCCTCTTCCTGAGGAGAAGCAATATCAGGAGGAATACGAGAAAGACTTTAATGAGGTCTGCCATCACTCATTTTAGCACATTGATCTTTCGGAAAAAGGGCAATCTGTGCATAATGCGCATGAAACATATAATCAACACCCCTGTTGTAAAAAATACACAGGGTCTTGCAGCTGCCGCAGGGAAAAAATAGCTGCTCAAATATTTTTTATTAATAATTTCAAAGGCTTCCGGTTGATAATTCCCGTGCGGCATTTTTTTGCGTTCTGGCCCCATTCTTGCTTTTTAGTCCTTATAAAGTCCCGACCATTTTATGGAAGGTGATATGAATTTGCTTGACAAACTGGCTCAAGTAATGATATAAATTTGGCGATATTGTTTTGCTATATATATGCATAGATAATCAACTTTTTAATGGCAAAGGGTCTTCATTGAAGACCGATACCTTTTGAAGAGGAGGTGATAGGAGGAAAGCAGACAGAGAGCATACAGAGCAGCAGACCCGCCATTGGCGGATAGAATGAAGAGTTGAGTGACTCTGAAATCTTTAGAAGGAGGGTTAGCAAGTGAAAAAATATCTGGCAGTTTTATTTGGCGCACTTTTTATTTTAAGCTTTGCTGCTACCGCCTTTGCAGTCCACGAAACTATGCCGCCTGATGAGGCAGTAGTTGCAAAGGGGCCTGCAAAGATTACTCTTGGCGGTAAGATACTATTGAGGGGATGGTATTTCCGTAATATCGACGAAAATGCTCTGCCTGCAGAGCCTACAGTCGGTTCAAAATCCCAAGCACTTTACACAACAAACGCATACCTTACGGTTGATGCAAAGATAGGTGATAATCTCCAGGGCTTCATGGAGCTCGAAACCTCGAGCGGGGAAAGCAATAACAGCGGCGTGTTGTACTGGGGCACCTATGATACAAAAAATGATATGGAACTGAAGTTCCGTCAGTTATGGCTGCAGTACACAGGCTCGGGTCTTCTGGGCATACCTGCCGGTATTAAGGCAGGTCATATGCCGATCTCATTGGGCGAAAAGATTTTCCTCAACAACGAGAGATTCGGCGATGACGCAATCATGGTATGGATAGACCCTACAAAAGAATTGCATTTACTTGCCGGTACCGTAAAGCTCGTTGAGGGCGCTACAGGCGTCGGCTCTATCAATCATACCCAAGACCTTGATGGCTATGTCCTTCTTGCTACCTATATGCTCGACAAGGACAACACCATCGGAGCCAACTACACACTGGCGCACAGTGACGGTAATTTACCTTCGTTGTCTTTTCTTGGCATCCCCAACACCGAAAGTCTCAATTTCCAGAACGTGGGAGTCCATGCAAACGGTAAAATTGTAGGCTTAAGCTATGCAGCGGAAGTTGATTTCAACTTCGGTAAAGCGAAGGACGTGCTGGGTGGTGCTGATGCAAAGTTCAAGGGCTGGGGCGTATTCGCAAAATTAGGCTACATGCTCGACCCGGTCAACCTGAGGGCTTCATTCGCAATGGGTAGTGGTGACGATGATTTAGACAATGATATTGACGAATTCCAGACACTCCAGGGAACCGATGCAAACGGCGCAATCGCAAGATATCCGCATTACACCCAGATATATGAGCGCTCTGTGAGGACAGCATCCGCAGAGGCGATCGTTACCACTTTCCCCGGAGCAAACACCAGGACCACGGGTATTGCAAACACCACATACTATAATCTCGGTCTCGATTTCAACCCTCTAAAAGAAGTTGGAATCTCCCTCGACGGCTATCTCCTCAGGGCAACTGAAACCGGCTTATGGAAAGACGTAGTCGGGAACAGCGTATCGAAGAGCGTAGGATGGGAAGTCGATTCAAAGATCTCCTGGAAGATCGCAAAGAACCTCACCTATTTCATAGAGGCCGCCCTGTTCAAACCCGGCGATTTCTATGAAGATATTTTCGGACCTGACGTCGACAAGACTGTAACCCAGGCTGTCCACGGACTGCTTCTCACATTCTAATCTGAGCATTATACATGCAAAAAAGGCGGGTCATAATGACCCGCCTTTTTTATTGTCTTTGCAGTCTGTTTTTTGCTAAACTGAATCAGAAATCTTGACTTCATTGCGTATCAAGAATTTTCCGGAAAAGTATGTACGAAAAAATCCTGAAGGCATTTAAAAAGACGCGTGTCCTTGTCATCGGAGACATGATACTCGACCGTTACATATGGGGGAGGGTCAGCCGGATTTCTCCCGAAGCCCCGGTCCCCGTTGTCGAGGTTACCGATGAGAATTTTCTCCTTGGAGGGGCTGCAAACGTTGCAAACAATATCATTTCGCTCGGCGGGCATGCGACCATCGTCGGGCTTGCGGGAGAAGACAGGGGCGGAGAGATTCTTACCGGGCTTCTTGAGGAAAGAGGCGTAGGATGCGAAGGTGTTCTCAGTAGTCCAAGGCCTACAACCGTAAAAACCCGCGTGATAGCTCATAGCCAGCAGGTAGTGAGGTTTGACAGGGAAGATAGGGACAGGGTGGACGGGAAGGCGCTCAGGAACCTGTTGAGGTACATCACAGCCGTAATACCGGGACATGATGCTGTCATTATTTCCGATTACAAAAAAGGTATTGTATCCCCGGAACTTGTGCGGGAGGTGATGAAGAGGGCAAAGCGGAAGAATATCTTCGTCTCCGTCGACCCGAAGGTAGGACATTTTCACTGCTATAAAAACGTCTCCCTCATCACGCCTAACATTCTCGAAGCGTCTCTTGCATCGGGCTTGGAGATCAGAGATGAAATGTCCCTGCTTAATGCAGGAAGAATACTGCTGAGAAAGATACCGTGCGATTCGGTATTGATTACCCGGGGTGAACACGGGATGAGCCTTTTCAGGAAAGGTCAGGTCGTGCATATCCCTACCGCCGCAAAAAATGTGTATGACGTTACGGGAGCAGGGGACACCGTAATAGCCGCTTTTACCCTCGCGCATGCAGCGGGCGCATCAATGGAAAACGCCGCGGTGATCGCAAACCATGCAGCAGGAATAGTTGTAGGTGAGGTCGGCACAGCGGTCGCAACGCTGGATCAATTGCGCAAGTCATTACGTTTGAATCGTGGCAAATCGATGCAAACATAATAACCAGGTTCCGAGCATCAATAATCAAATAATAACCAAATTTCAATTATCGAACTGTTTTGGAATTTGTTTATTGGTTATTGAGATTTATTTGGAATTTGGTTCTTGGAATTTAATTTAATATGGCAAAAGCTATAGCATTATTATCCGGAGGTCTTGACAGCACCCTTGCGGTCCTGGCTGTAATCAGGCAGGGGATCGAAGTCAGGGCGATAAAATTCCAGACCCCTTTTGACTGCGATACCGGTGTTCCAGGGCAGGTTTCCTCACTGAAATATACTTCCCTCGCGGGGAAATTCGGTTTCGACGTTGAACTCCGCCGTCTGGATGACATGTTTATCGACGTTGTTAAGGATCCGCCGCACGGTTACGGCAAAAACATGAACCCGTGCATCGACTGCAGAATCCTGATGCTGAAACAGGTGAAAACGGTCATGGAGAGCACCGGCGCCGACTTCGTCTTGACAGGCGAAGTGCTCGGCCAGAGGCCGATGAGCCAGAGAAGGGATATGCTCTATCACATAGACAAGGAGGCAGGGGTTTCAGGGCTCGTCTTGCGGCCTCTCAGCGCAAAACTCCTGAAGGTGACTTTACCTGAAGAGAAAGGGGTTGTCGACAGGGAGAGGCTCTTCAGCCTCAGCGGACGTTCGAGGAAACCGCAAATGGCATTGGCCGCCGAATACGGTCTGACGGGCTACCCACCGCCTGCAGGTGGCTGCCTCCTTACCGAACCGAATTATGCATGCCGACTGAGAGACCTCTTAACCTATAAACCGTCGCCCGCCATGAAGGATATTGAAATGCTGAGAATCGGGAGGCACTTCAGATTTTCTCCTTTCTGCAAGATCGTCGTAGGAAGGGATAAGGTCGAAAATGAAACAATCGAATCCCTGTGGGAAAGCGGCGACTGTCTTCTGAAAGTAGAAGGATATGGCAGTCCGTTGACGCTCATAACCGGGGAAATAAGTGAACAGGCGGTCACTGTTGCCGCGTCGATCTGCGCCCGGTATTCCGATGCAAAGACTTTGTCAGGAATAGAGGTAAGTACTTTCAGCAAAGGTTTCAAATCCTTAATAACAGTACAACCTGCACCAGATGAAATTTTAAGAGAATACAGAATAGAGCTTAAGAAACCGGCACGCGGACAAATAGCAATCGCAATTTAATTGAGTTAAGTCGTCAATCCTTTGTAACGTCTCTGACTTTTTCCCGTGTATTTCCCTGATGTGGTTATCCAATATAAATTCATAAGTTTGATGTAAAATATGGCAAGTTTAAGATATGTTCTCAAAAACAGACAAGAGATCAACTATTTATTATGGAACTCTTCTAATTTGTTCTTTGGCTGTTTTTACTGTATTTATCTTCATCGCCTGGAGGTCATTTTTTTTCCAGGACGATTTTGGGTTTCTTTTGCCGGCTGTTTTCGGAGACTTCCGGTTAATTCCCGACCCCTTTGAAGTTCAGTTTTTCCGCCCTGTCTCAAGGGAATTATTTTTCTGGGCCGGTTATAAGCTTTTCGGAAAGGAGCCGTTCGGGTTCTATCTGCTCAATATTGCAGCCCATTTGCTTTCTGCTGTTTTCCTTTTTTTCATACTCGTGAAAGTTAAATTGTCCGGGAAACTCTCCGCCTTGGTCGCTTTTCTGTTCTTTTCGAATATTGCCGCCTTTGAGAAGATATCATGGATAAGTAATTTTCAGCATACTTCTTACCAGATGTTTCTTCTGCTGTCCGCACTGCTTGCATTCTATGGCAGCGAAAGAGACGGCTTCCAAAAAATCGTACTCATAAGTTTGTCGGTCATCGGTTGGCTACTGTCCGTTTTTTCTCAAATTGCGGGACTTTTTTTCCCTTTTGTCCTTGTGCTTCTGGTCTATATCAAACTGAGACGGGATAACGATGAAAAATCCGGAAGGATATTTTCCGTCATAACAAAAACGACATTTGCCCACTGGATAGTTTTTTTTCTATATGTCGCCTTTATTATGCTGCCGCACTGGAAAAAGACCGATATCTCGGACCCGTATTATGTTGATCCGTCCTTAATGACCCTTTATCAAAATCTTCTGTATTATTTAAAAAGTGCCTTATTTACCAATTTTCATGAAAACTATTTAGTCTTCCTTGCAGTTTTTTCGATGTATGTGATTTTTTTTGTCCCTCAAATTATAAAAAAGTTTCTCCGGGAGAAATCCGCTCTCCTTAATTTTGTCCTGATAATAGCTATATCCGGCCTTTTTGTTGCGCCATTCGCTTTTCTGAAATACCAGAGATATGCCAACTATGTCTCACTTGCCCTGGTCCCGTTATATATAATAATTTTGTATCCGGTCTTCAGTTATTTAAAAATGCAGAATCTTTCTTCCCTGAAAAAAATATTGGCTGCTTCGTCGCTTGTTATATTGACAATATCGTTTCTGCCGTCCAAGAAAGATTTTATGTATTATGTCAAATATTCGCCGAAGCTCCATATCAAATCAATCTGGGATCAAACCCGATCAGTGCTTCCGGAGATCCCCGATGGGATCCGGCGCGTCGTTTTTATCAACACGGAGGTCGAGGCGACTCCGCATTCGGAAGCGGTGCCTGTTTGGGAAATACCTCCTTTCTGGTGGCATGTCGGCCATGGTACTATGTTCGCTATAATATACGAGAGGCTGGATATAAAATTCGAGGTAACCGGGACAAAACCTGAGATGAAAGAACCCGACAGCATTTATGTTGCAGTCGATAAAGGGCCCATTTATTACGCCCTCTCTTTATATAAATGATGAAAACTTTTCTTTCCCTTTTAAGGCCGGAGCAGTGGATCAAGAATCTTTTCCTTTTTGTACCGTTAATATTCTCCAAACGGTTATTCGATACCAGTTCTTTCGTCGGCGTTCTTATTGGATTCGCATTATTTTCGGCAGCATCGAGTTCGGCCTATATTTTCAATGACATAAGAGATATGGCAAGTGACCTTCAACACCCCAGGAAACGGTTTCGTCCTATCGCCTCGGGAAAGATATCCTTACCCTTTGCAATGAGTCTATTTGTTGTTTCAGGCATGACTTCGATCATCGTTTCATACTCGATCAATCATGTCTTCGGGTTAATTGTTCTCAGCTATATCGTTCTTAACGTGGCCTATTCTCTTTTCCTCAAACATATAGTGATATTGGACGTCATGGTAATTGCCGCATTTTTTTTGCTTAGAGTTATGGCAGGAGCTTCAATCGTAGATATCTATCCATCAAGCTGGCTTATTGTCTGTACGATCTTTCTGGCGTTGTTCCTTGGGTTCAGCAAGAGGCGGCATGAGATACTAATATTATCTGATAATGCGAATGCGCACAGGAAAGTTCTGGAACATTACAGCCCTCCCTATTTTCTCGATCAGATGATCGGCATAGTGACTGCCTGCACGGTCGTATCATACATGTTATATACGGTTAGTGAAGAAACCGTCAGGTTCTTCGGCACTCGTCAACTTATATGGACGGTGCCTTTTGTCCTTTACGGGATATTCCGATATCTCTATCTCGTACACATAAAAGAAGAAGGTGGAGACCCTGCCGGGATCTTATTGAGAGATAAACCGCTGCTGGTCAATATTTTATTATGGTCAGTAAGTTGTATTATTATAGTTTATTAAGAAAGAAATGAAAGCAAAGGTTGCAGTTATAAAAACAACCCCGGCGAAAGTTATCGCCGACATCGATAAACTGTTGAAAATGGCTGATATGGAAAAAGCTCTGCCAAAAAACAGTACAACCATTCTCAAGGACAATATTACATGGCATTTCCCATTCTTAAGCGCCAATACCACACCGTGGCAGCTTGAAGGGGTCATCCTTGCACTGAAAGCCGCAGGCTATGCGGATATATCAGCAGTTCATAACAACACTGTCGTGACCGATCCTTACAAGGGCGGACGACTCAACAGGCTTGCTCCGATCTACAGGAAATATAACCTTAAGGAAAGATACAATTTTATTGCTGAGGATATCGAATGGATAAATTATCAGCCTAAAACGAAGATGAAAGTTCTTGATAAGATTTATCCTGAAGGAATAAAGATACCTTCATATTTTATGGGGAAAAACATCATACATCTTCCGACTGTGAAAACACATATATATACAACAACGACAGGAGCAATGAAAAATGCATTCGGGGGGCTTCTGAATACAAAAAGACATTATACTCACAGCTGGATTCATGAAACACTTGTGGATTTACTTGCAATCCAGAAAGAAATACATACCGGTATATTTGGAGTTATGGACGGAACGATATGCGGAAACGGGCCCGGCCCGAGAACTATGATACCGTTTGAAGAGGACTATATTCTTGCGAGTTCCGATTGTGTTGCAATAGATGCTGTTGCCGCACACATGATGGGATTCGATCCGCTAAGCATACCGTATATCCGAATGGCACATGAAGATGGTCTGGGTGTCGGGAGAATTAAAGAAATTACAATCGCCGGAGAAGATATATCGGAGGTAAATTTCGGATTTTCGGTTGGTGATAATATAGCAAGCAAAGTCGGTGATTTCCTGTGGTTTGGTCCCCTGAGGCGTTTACAGAAGATTTTTTTCAGAACTCCGCTCATCTATCTTTTTGTCTTCGGGTCGTTTCTCTACCACGACTACATTTGGTGGCCCACAAAAGGCAGAATGCGCCAGAGGAACATACGAAACGGAAAGTGGGGGAAACTGTTCGAGTCCTATCCCGAAAATTGAGTTATGAGGCGGTTCTCAATTAAACATTACATACGGCAACAATTGCTTTTAAACCCATATCGGTTTATTTACAGCCTGCATCAGTAATCTGTCCGATTCATTATCCGCGTAACTGATAGCATTGCTTATTTCATCTTCAGACAAAATTTCCTTTAATCTTCTCAGTTTTTCCACGCCTTTGCAGTTTTCACCGATTATTTTGCCGGTAGCCGTATTATTAATAATTTCAACTTTTGTGGATATCAGAATATCAAAACCAAATGACTCTTTTATCCATTGCAGATATATATCAGGCGATGCGGAGAGAAGAATAGTCACATACCCTTCCCTTTTTAACCTTCTAAAATCATTGAATATTTTTTTTCTTATAAAAGGCTTCAACATCTTACAAAAATAATTATTAATTCCGTCAATATGTCTTAACTCCAGACCGCCGGTGAAAAGCACCAGAAGGCTCTCCTTAAGCCTGCGTACATCCGAATATCTTATTTGGTCGATCAATTGACGCACTATCAGAGAAAATTTAAAAGGTACGCAGACAGCTTTAGCCGGTTTAAAAAACATACAGTATACATAAGTCAAAAGCATATAAAGTATGAACGAGTCTCCTCTGATAAGAGTGCCGTCAAAATCAAAAATGGCTATTTTATGGCTCATAATACATATAAATGCCGAATCTTGGAAAAAAGTAAACTGCCCGTGAACTACAATCTGACAGGTATCCCCTTATCTCTCAGATATTCCTTTGCCTCCCTGACCGTATATTCCCTGTAATGAAATATTGATGCTGCAAGGGCAGCGTCTGCTTTTCCGTATGCAAAGGCTTCGTATAGATGTTCGAGAGTACCCGCTCCTCCGGAGGCGATGACCGGAATGGTAACAGACTCCGATATCGCGCGGGTCAACTCGGTATCATATCCGTCCTTGGTGCCGTCTTTGTCCATGCTTGTGAGCATGATTTCGCCTGCGCCGAGTTCTTCCACTTTTTTCGCCCACTGAACAGCGTCGATCAGCTTCATTTTTCTTCCGCCGTGAGTAGAGAGAGCCCACGTCAGTCCATCCACAGGCAGTGCAAGGCAAACATCTTTCAGTGATGGGTCGTCAAACCACTCCTCGCCCGTTGCACCGGACAATTCGCTTGTCACCCTTTTGGCATCGATTGCGATGACGATACACTGGCTGCCGAACCTCCCGGCTGCCTTGCTTATGAAGTACGGGTCTTTCACGGCAGTTGTATTAATTGAAACCTTATCACATCCCGCGTTCAGAAGGTCCCTTATGTCGTCGAGTGTCCTGATGCCGCCGCCGACCGTAAGAGGCATAAATACATCTTCAGCAGTCCTCATCACAACATCCAGTATTATCTTCCTTTTTTCATGTGATGCGGTAATATCAAGGAATATGAGTTCGTCCGCTCCCTGTCCGTCATAGAATTTTGCATTCTCGACAGGATCGCCTGCATCCCGCAGATTTACGAAACTGACTCCCTTGACCACACGGCCGTCCTTGACATCGAGACAGGGAATGATTCTCTTTGCCAGCATTCTTATTCCTTTGCCATATGAATTGCTTCTTCTAGGTTCAAAGCCCCCGAATAAATTGCCTTCCCCGTAATTACTCCCCAGAGATTTTTTATCGACATGAGGTTTTTTATATCATCTATACCGGAGACACCGCCTGAGGCGATCACAGGCATCTTTACGCTCTCGACCATTTCTTTTGTCGCTCCGATGTTCGGCCCTGTAAGCATGCCGTCCCTGGTGATGTCCGTGTAAATAATACCTGCTATACCTATGATCTCAAGGTGCTGCGCCAATGTTTTAGCTTCAGTTGTGGTCACTTCTTCCCATCCCCTGGTGGCGACCATCCCGTTTTTTGCGTCTATCCCGACCAGGATCTTCCCCGGATATTTCCTGCATGAATAAGTGAGAAATTCCGGGTCCTCAATTGCAGCGGTACCGATGATGACCCTGTTGATCCCTGCTGAAAACAGGTTTAATACAGCCCCTATATTCCTTATGCCACCGCCGACCTGCACCGGTATCTTCACCGCCTGCCTGATCTTAATTATCGCATTAAGGTTCTTCTGGCTTCCCGTAAAGGCTCCGTCAAGGTCGACGATATGCAGGAGTTTCGCCCCATACGATTCCCATCTCTTCGCGGTTTTTGCAGGGTTATTCGAATAAGTTGTAACCGCTTCTTTTTTGCCCTGAAGAAGTCTGACGCACAGACCATCCTTTAAATCTATTGCTGGAATAACAAGCATGAATTAATATAACATAAAGAAAAACTCAAGCGACAAAAGAGGATTTCATGCCATCTAAAATTATTGCCGTCTTCATACTCATTTTTATTGTCTTCATATCCGACTCTCATGCTTCTCCTTTTAAAATGCCGGAAAAATTCATCTATGACCTTACATGGACGGGCATCAAGGCAGGCACGGCATCCCTTGAAATGACAAATGACAACGGCATGATTAAAATTGTCTCCACCGCGCAGTCTGCGCCATGGGTCTCTGTTTTTTATACTGTTAATGACAGGATCGAGAGCACCCTCTCTTATAACCCGGCTTTTTCTTCTTTCGGCCAGCCTGTTCAGTACAGAACCAGGATACGGGAGGGAAGACACAGGAGGGACAAGGAGGTCGTATTTGACCGTAACACCAATAAAGCAACGTATAGAGACTACCTGAAGAATGAAAAGAAAGAGTTTGACGTACCCTCTTCTGTCTTTGACCCGATATCGAGTTTTTATCACCTTAGGACGCTTGAACTGGAGGTGGGAAAACCCGTATATGTGACCATCTTTGACAGCAAGAAGGTCTGGAACGTGGAGGTACAGATATTGCGCAGGGAGAGGATAACCCTGCCGGCAGGAACATTCGATACGGTCGTAGTAAAACCGAACATGAAGTCGGAAGGCATATTCTACCGGAAAGGCGAGATATTCATCTGGCTCACCGATGATATAAAACATATTCCCGTTAAGCTGCAAACAAAAGTGGCGGTCGGCAGCATCACCGCCACTCTCGTGAAAGGCTCTTACTGAGGTTTCAGCAAAATTCCGCAACTTTTTTATAATCATACAATCATTTATACTATGACAGGCCATGCATATTCTTAAGAAAATAGCACGAATAACAAGGCCTTACTGGCCCAGAATATTCGCCGGCATCATCCTGAGCCTTATGGTTTCCGGCATCACCGGTGCAATCGCCTGGTTTGTAAAACCGGCACTCGATGATATCCTGGTCGGCGGGAAATATGAATATCTGAAGCTCCTTCCCTTCGCTGTCTTTCTCCTTTTTTCGACAAAGGGCCTCTTATGTTTCTGTCAGACATACGTCATGAAGTCTGCGGGAATGAAACTGGTCCGGGAGACGAGAAACAGACTGTATAACCATATACTCTCGCTGCCGGTGGGATATTTCAGCAGAGAGTCGTCGGGAGTGATCGTATCAAGGATCATGCTGGATGTTGAGACTCTAAACGGGTTGGTTTCCGACGTTATGAAGACTTTTATCGTTGAGATACCGACAGTAATTTTTCTTTTCGGTGTCGCACTTTACCGTAGCTGGGATCTGACATTGATGAGCCTGGTACTTTTGCCACTCATCGCTTACAGCACAAAAAAATTCGGCAAGGGGGTCAAGAGAAAAAGGAAAGAAGCGCAGAGAAAGTTATCGTTCCTCACCCACAGGATCGGCGAGAGCATCTTCGGTGCGCGGATAATCAAGGTTTTCAACAGAGAAGAGAAGATGGCCGAGAAATTCAGGAGCGATAATCAGAGATATTACAGGGAGATCCTCAGGGTCATCAGGCTCAAGGAGTTTACGAAACTGGTCATCGATGCCGTAACAGGATTCGGCATCGCAGTTGTTTTGTGGTACGGCGGAAGCATGATCGTTAGCGGCACCATCACGGCAGGGGTTTTTGCCTCCGTACTGGTTGCCGTCTATATGATGTTCTCACCCGTGAAAAAGTTGGGTGAGGCATACAATTCCATGCAGGAGGCAAGGGCATCAATCGAAAGGATAGAAACGCTGGAGGACGCCGAACCCGAGAAGAGCGGCAGCGTACCGCTGGACGGATTCACGAAAAGCATAAAATTTGAAGGTGTTTCCTTCAGTTTCCCGGAGAATAATACCCCTGTATTGAGCGACGTAAATATAGAGATATGCCACGGGGAAGTTGTCGCTATTGTCGGCCGCAGCGGTGTCGGTAAATCGACCCTCGCTGATCTGATCCCGAAATTCAATGTCCCGACGGACGGTGTACTCAAAATAGACGGGATCGATATCCGCGATATAGAAATACGCGCTCTCAGGCAGCAGATAGGGATCGTGAGCCAGGACATAATCCTTTTTAACGATACGGTCAGGGAAAATATAGCCTTCGGGAGACAGGGTGTTTCCGGGGCTGATATTATTGAAGCAGCCGGGATGGCATACGCCGATGAATTCATACAGCGTCTGCCCGGAAAATACGATACCGTCATAGGCGACAGGGGGCTGAAGCTTTCGGGCGGCCAGCGGCAGCGAATAGCAATAGCGCGGGCAATCCTGAAAAATCCCCCGATACTGATCCTTGACGAGGCGACCTCTTCACTCGACTCGGTCTCCGAGGCGCTTGTTCAGAAGGCTTTGGACAAGTTGATGAAGGGCAGAACAACCATAGTTATCGCTCACAAACTTTCGACCATCAAGAACGCGGACAGGATCCTGATCATCGATAAAGGCAGTATAGAAGATGTCGGAAAACACGAAGAGCTTATATCAAGGAGTTCCACTTATAGAGAGCTTTACAGCGCCTTCGCGTGATTTTAAAAAATATCAAATAAAAGGAAGCACGAACTGATTCTTATGGATTCCGTCAGATCAAAGAATGGCTACAAACTGATATGGACCAAAAAGAACGGACTGGATGGCATTTATATTGATACAGTCATTTCTCTTTTGAACAATGAAAATACAGTTAATGCAATACAAATTCAGAGTTCAAATAACTCAAAAGCCTGGAAGGCCGTTGTATCAGATGAGCTGATATTTATTAAATTTTTCAATATCAGGGGGTTTCGGGATAGACTTTTTTTCAGAAAAAGTCGCGCTTGCAGAGCTATGGAAGGCAGTATAAGCCTTCTCGAAAAAGGTTTTCTGTCACCTGATTTAATCGCTGCAGGGGAGGTAAAAAAAAATCTTTTAATGAAGGGAAGTTTCCTTATCACTAAATGGCTTGAAGGCAGCCGCGATGTTTATGGATATTTTAAAACGATTTTTAAAACTCCTGTTTCTGAAAAACTTCAAAAAAAACGTAATTTCATAAAAGCGGCAGGACAGTTGGTTGGGCAAATGCATAAAACCGGCATATTCCATGGAGACCTGCGGGCCGGAAATATTTTGGTTATGGGAGATGATAACAGACCACTTTTTTATTTTATTGATAACGAAAGAACTAAATATTTTCATAAAGGTATACCTTTGCGCCTTCGGGAAAAAAATCTTGTCCAGGTCAACATGATCATTATGCCTCAAATAACTTTTACCGATCGCCTGAGATTTTTTAAAGCCTATCTGGACGAAAATCCGGAGTTTAAGCCGGCTGCAAAAGAACTGATCAGAAAGATTTTCATAAAAACCAAAGAAAGGCTGCAAAAGAAAATCCCGTATATTTGGGAAGGCCATGAGAAAAATTAAGATTCTCCATCTGGCCAAAAGATATGACGGCAATCAATCGTTGCGTAATGCGATGATCCTGGGGATTGATCAGAAAAAATATGAGGCAAAGGTTTGTTTTCTTGCGGGGAAGCCTGACGGTAAAAACATTCTTGACCGGCATGGATTATCCGTCTATCTGGATATCAACAATCTAAGCAGCCATAAAATAAAGACAGCGGCAACGCTCAGAAATTTGTTAAACGCTGAGAGACCTGATATACTCCACTGCCATCGTCATGCCGCAACTGTTTTCGGCGTTCTTGCCGGACTGACAGAAAAAATAAGAATAATTTCCCATGTTCATGGACTTGATAGAACAAGATCGTTAAAAAGACGCTTTACCAACTGGCTTATTTTAAAACATGTCGATAAAATAATTACCGTTTCAGACAGTGTAAGACACGATGTTATTAATACCAACTGGAATATGGAGCCGTCAAAAGTCGTGACGGTCAAGAATTGTTTAGAGCTTAAGATAATAGATAACATCAAAATATCAAAAACAGACGCTCGTCTAAAGCTTGGGATCCCGGAAGATGATGTAGTATTCGGAACAGTCGGTCGACTGGTTCCGACAAAGGGACAATCTTATCTCATCGACGCCTTCTCCCGGGTTCAAAAGAAGATTCCGAATTCAAGACTTGTGATTATGGGTGACGGGCTGTTGTGCAAAAAGTTGACTGAACAGGCGGAAGAACTGGAGATATCTCCGAGGATTCTGTTTACCGGTTACAGAGAAGACGTTCTCGAACTCATCAGAGGGCTTGATGTATTTGTCCTCCCTTCCCTGGCCGAGGGACTATCGATAGCCCTCCTTGAAGCCATGGCATCGAGGCTGCCGGTTATTGCGTCGAATGTGGGCGGAATCCCTGAAGTTTTCGGCAACAGCCGGTGCGGCAGGCTCGTAACGTCAAGGGATGTCGATTCCTTGTTCGCTGCAATGTTAGAAATCGGTAACCTGGCCGGTGATAAGAAAAAAACGCTCGGTGAAGAGGGGAGAAACAGAATCGAGAAGGAATTCACATCGGACGTAATGCTTAAGCATATCGAGGAGGTATATGAGTCCATATTGAATAAATCTGATGGAGCCACTCATTAAAGACAGCGTGATTTTTTATCTGAGGACGATAGAATTTTTCTCAATTGCGTGCTTATTATTTGTCCTTCCCTTTTCCGGATTTACGACAATAAAGGAAATACTCTTCTTCCTGCTGCTGATCTCTTTTGCCGCTGAAAGATTGGCCGGCTATAAAGAAGTCAACCGGATATCCTTACCGGACAAATTTCTTCTTCTTTTCATCATTGCCTCTTTTATTTGGGCGCTCATCGCTCTCATCACAGCAATTGATCCTTCGCACAGTCTCCATGAAATACTCACCAAGATGTCCAGGCAATTTCTTCTCTTTTTCCTCTCATTCTTCATCGTGAAGGAAATCCCCGTCGGGAAGGTCAAATGGCTTTTTTTCTTCGTCCTTGCTTCAGCCGCCCTAATGTCGGCTTATGCGTGCTACCAGTTTTACCAGTCACCTCTTTTTTTCATTAACAGGGTGCACGGTTTTACGGGTGCGTTCTACAGATTGTCCGCACTCCTTGTCCTCTCGATACCCCTCGTTATCATCACTGCGTTCTCTTTTCAGGGATGGCTTAAGCGACTGTCCTTCATCGTCATCCCCATTCTCTTTGCAGCCCTCTTTTTTACCTTTACACGGTCGGCCTGGATAGCGGTCATAGTGGAGGCGCTGATTTTTGCCGGTATTTTCCTGAAAAAATACAGGACGCTCTCATTCGCCCTGTCGGCGGCAACGGTTCTGATCATTGCAGGACTTTCCTTTAAATCCGTTATCCCTCATCAGATCCTAATACACGGAAGTGAAGAGCCGAGGATAGAGGCTGTAAAGCTTTCTTTCGAAATCATCCGCAAATACCCCCTGACAGGCATCGGCTACGGCAAGGAGACCTTCTCGAAGCATTATCCCGATACGTATGTGAAACACGCACACAATATTTTCCTCAATACCGCGGTCGAGACAGGTTTGGTCGGGCTTGCTCTTCTTGCAGCGATATTGGGTATCGTCCTTAAAAATTTTTTGTTTGCGATTTGGCACGAAAAAACCCCCGAAAAGAGACTTTTGCTTTCCGGTATCTTTGCTTCTTTTATCGGTTTTCTGTTTCTGAATTTATTCGATTATATGTATCATGGCTGGCCCGGACAGATGTTCTGGATGATCATAGGCATAGGATTTGCGTTAATCGGGACGTCGACACAAAATGATTTGAAATCACGGCCTCTTTATTTCTGAACTGCGTTTTCAGGGGCTAAAAATCATATCCGAAAAATTCTATATCTCTTTTATACCTTTGTCTGACAATCCCGGCAGTCTCTTCATCATAATAATCTCTGTAACCTGAGTGATCTGAGCGATTCCTGTGGGGTAATTTGTTTCTGACGCCCAAGATACGGCATATTTTGGAAAAATCTTCTTCCAGCCTTTCAAATCGCCCGATAAAATCAACCAGTAATCTGCCTTTTTCATCTATTATCCAACTAACCTGATCGTTAAATTGACTGTTCAGTCTTGCATTATATAATCCTATGGGCTCGATCTCCTGGTCTTTGAAATCCAGACAAAACTGCCGGAAATTTTCATATTCCTTATTAAGTTTACGATAAAAGAAAAGAGAGACCAGGCGGTCCCATGGATTTCTCACAAAACAAAACTTGAATGAACTTTCGAAAAAATCCCTGTGAATGACGCCGTGTTTAATTAGAGCAGATACGCTCGTATGAGAAAATGTAACAGCGCCCTTATTCGTAAAATCACTGTAAGGCAATTCGATAATTCCGTTTTTTTCCGTGTTTAGCAGTTTCCTGCATTTATACCTGGTTTTTCTTAATGCATGATAGATGCTGCTGCCGGCTGTTTTGGGCAGCCAGACAAACAAGACATTTCTTTCTCTCCGGAAAAGATTCAAAATCATGGCGATCATGAAAATTATACTTAAAACATCTCAAAAAAATCTTCATGATGGAAAATAGCGTGAAGAAAAATGCCTATGTCCCCCAAGTCCGGAAATATGTGTACGTTCATCCGTTTTTGCCGTTATAAGCGGCCTCCAGGAGCGGCCGTCTCTATCGATCAGCAATCTCGCTCCGTCAGGTCCCGACGAACCGGCCGCGTAGTTCGGAAATTTGCCGGGGTCTGCTGTCGCCCCGAGTTTTTCTATAAGGGGAGTAAGTATAGCCCATGTCTCTTCAACGCCTTCCCGCCGCAGGAACAGCATCTGATCACCGAGCATACAGTCGAGCAGGACCCATTCGTAGGCGTCCAGCGAGACGTCTTTCTGATAGGAAAAATCCATTAATACCGGATTGAGACACACCCTCGTACCCTGCTTTTTTGTCTGAAGGGTAAGACTGATTCCTTCATCCGGCTGCAATCTGAATACGAGTGTATTCGGTTCAATGAATTCTTCCATAACCCGCGCAAACATCATGTGAGGCACTTCCTTGAAGTGAATCGAGATATCGGTCTTCCTGACCGGCAACCTCTTCCCCGAGCGGAGGTAGAACGGGACCCCTTTCCATCTCCAGTTGTCTATAAATACCTTCATTGCCGCAAAGGTCGGAGTTGCGGATTCCGGCGGAACTCCCGGTTCCTCCCTGTACGAAGCAACCGGTTTCCCTCCGATAGTTCCCTTTCCATATTGACCGGTAACGACATACTCACTGATATTATCCAATGGAAAGGGTCTGATGGAGCGAAAGACCTTGATCTTTTCATCCCTCACACGGTCTGCGTTAAACGCAACGGGAGGTTCCATTGCAGTCACTGCAAGGAGTTGAAGTATGTGACTCTGAAACATATCTCTGATGACCCCTGCTTCTTCATAATATTCCGCTCTGTGTTCCACCCCGAGGGTTTCGGCACAAGTGATCTGTACATGGTCCACATATCTTCTGTTCCAGAGAGGTTCGAAGATAGAGTTTGCGAAACGGAACATGAGCATGTTCTGGACGGTCTCTTTTGCAACATAATGATCGATGCGGAAGATCTGTTTTTCGCTAAAGTATTCTTTCAGAACATCATTGAGTTTTTTTGCCGAGTCGTAGCCGCGGCCAAAAGGTTTTTCTATAACAATATGCGCATAGCCCTCATTTTCACTTGACAGACCGGCAATACCGAGATTACGGATGACGCTCTCGAAGACCGTCGGCGGTATTGCCAGATAGAATATCCGGTTTCCCCCTGTACCATGCTTTTTCCCCAGGTAGAGCAGTTTTTCCTTTATCGACGAGGCATATGATTCAGGAGCGGTAAAGTCAAAGGAACCATAATAGAGTCTTCGTGCGAACCTGTCCCACAGGGAATTTTCGAAATCCTTCGGCATCGCAGCCTTCACCGTATTTTTTATGAGGTTGCGATAGTGGTTATTGTCCATCTCTGCCCGGTCAATGCCGTAAATAGAGAAGTTTCCCGGAAGTAGTCCGTCTTTATAAAGGTGATAAACGGCAGGGAGGAGTTTTCTTTTTGTCAGGTCGCCAGCCGCACCGAAGATGACCAGACAGAATGGTCTTGCGATCTCTATCTCGCAGGCGCCGATGGTCTGATACCGGAGTCCGCTCCCTGAGCTTTCAGTGGCCTGTTTCATTATCTCACCGGTAAATTCCGTCCTGATGGAAACTGCTGAATGCCGATCCTCCGGCGTGTCTTTTTTTTCTTTAATGTCCCTCATTGCTGCTTTATTCAAACCTCTTTTCTGCCAGTACACCAGGGAACCTTTCCATTTTGTTTGCAAGAGGCATGCCGTAATATAAGCCCTTGATTCTATGTATTATTTATGACGGAGGATATGGCACACATAGGAAAATTGCCTTACCAGCACGTAATTTTTCCAGGAGGGTAACTCTTTCTTCCTGATGAAATCCTGCTAAGAAAATATCAAAGTAACTTCTTGGTATATAATAAATCAGCTTTTGATAATATGCCGGATAAAAGTCACAGTGGAATATAGATATTTTTAGAGATGCAGTTTAAACGAGAATCCATTGGAAGTAACCGCGTGCCGCTGCCCGCTGATTTGAACTCGATCATAGACAAAGGCGAATCGTTTCTCCTTAAAAAACACGACCTTTCCACTACAGTCGGCATTCTGAAAGGCGGTGATTTCGGACTTGCCCGCGACCTGCTGGTAAAGAGGTTTAATTACAGGGGGTTCTTTGATTTCTTGTTGCATAAACTCTTCAACAGCAGGGCGAAACGTCTATGGAAAAGAAACCTCAGGCTTTACAAAAAAGGGTTGCCTGTCCCGGAACCGGTTTTTTATACGGAAGGGTTGTTCAGACAGAAAAATTCTTTTTTTCTGTCTGCGGTCATCGAAGACGCAGAGAACCTTGGAATCATTTGCAGGAAGGGCCTATTTCGTAAAGACAGGGAGCTTTTGAAAAAACTTGCTCAGACTACAGCAGAGTGGCATACAAAGGGCGCTGTGCACGGCGATCTCAAGTGGCCGAATATACTGGTGCAAAAAAGCGATGCCGGTTACAGGGTTTTTCTGGTAGATCTTGATCAATCCCGGCTATATTCCGCTCCATGCATTGAAGGTATTACAAAAGATCTGCAGCGCTTTTATCGCTTCGGACTCGAAGCAGGCGCTGAAGACTGGGTCGAATCCGCGTTCTTTCCGGCGTATGGCTCCCTCATACCTGATGCAATAAAGGCCAAAATCGATTTTGACGGTATTAAACGGACGGCAATAAAGGATTGGATTAAAAAAGGACGAAAGAGGTTTTCTTGAAACTGGCGTTTTGTCTCTTTAAATATTTCCCTTACGGGGGTCTCCAGCGGGATTTTATACACATCGCACAGGCCTGCCAAAACCGGGGCCACTCGATTTTTGTCTACACCATGTCATGGCAAGGTGACGTGCCTCAGGGCTTTGAGGTGTCTTTAATACCGGTCCGGGGTTGGACCAACCACCGGCGCTGCCGGAGTTTCTCTGCAAAAGTCACGGAATACCTGAAAAAAGATACTCATGATCTCGTAATCGGCTTTAACAAGATGGAGGGTTTGCATGTCTATTATGCCGCTGACCCGTGCTATAAGGCCAGGGCAATGGAAGAAAAAAGTTTTATTTATCGTACAGGAGGCAGGTACCGCACATACCTGGCGCTTGAAAAAGCTGTCTTCGACCTTTCCTCGAAGACCCACATCCTGCTCATTTCCGGGAAAGAGAAGGCGAAATACGTCAAATATTATGATACAGCCGATGAGAGATTTCATGACCTGCCCCCCGGGATTTCCAGGGACAGGGTCATTGCGGATGATGCCGGGAAGATAAGAAGAAACACGCGTAATGAACTGGGCGTGGGGGACGACGGAATTCTCCTGCTTATGGTTGCCTCCGCCTTCAAAACCAAGGGGCTCGACCGTACTCTCCTGGCATTCGCCGGCCTTCCGGATAGTCTCAGACGCCGGACGAAGCTTATCGTGATCGGTCATGGAAAGGCCAGGCCCTTTGAAAATATGGCGAAACGATTGAACGTAGGCGGGCGCTTATTTTTTTTAGGCGGTCGTGACGATGTGCCCCGTTTTATGACGGCATCCGACCTGCTTGTGCATCCTGCATACTCGGAAAATACCGGAACAGTGCTGATCGAAGCGATGGCAGCAGGGCTGCCCGTCCTGGCAACGGATATCTGCGGGTATGCCTTCCATGTCGGAAAAGCCGGTGCAGGCCTTCTGATCCCTTCTCCTTATGACCAGAGGACTTTCAATGGGCTCCTCCGGCAGATGATCACATCTCCGGAAAGGGAAACATGGAAACGGAACGGCATTGATTACGTGAGCACAAACGATTTTTTCAGCAGGCCGGAGAAGGCTGCCGATATCATAGAATCTCTTGCAACAAAAGGCAGTCTGCGATGATGGAACTCAACACTGATCTCAGGGATTTTTTTGGAGGTAAAGACACCTTTGACGGCATATTGAACGCAAAGGGAAAAATCTTTCGTAAGCATAAAAACCGGAAGACGTTATATATCAAAAAAGACGGAAAAGGATATTTTCTGAAGATTCATCGAAGAGCAGGCTGGAGGGAAATATTCAAGAACCTCCTGAGCCTGCAGTGGCCGGTTTTGACTGCGGGGAATGAACTGCGTGCGATCAGGCGGCTGGAGGAACTCCGAATCGAGACTATGAAAGTAGCCGGGTTCGGGCAACGGGGTCTTCCGCCTGCATGGCTTGAGTCTTTTATCATAACCGAGGAACTCGAAAACACCGTCAGCCTTGAGGAGTTCTCAAGGGATTGGGAAAAAAATCCCCCGGACTTTTCCCTGAAATTAAACGTCATAAGAAAAGTTGCCGAAATTGCACGCTGCCTGCATAAGAATGGAATCAACCACAGGGATTTCTATATCTGCCATTTCCTCATCGACCTGAAAAGCCTGGAAGAAAATAACGGCTTAAACATATATCTCATTGACCTGCACCGGGTTCAGATGAGGAGGCGTACACCCGAACGCTGGGTGATCAAGGACCTGGCAGGCCTGTTTTTCTCGAGTATGGACATAGGCATCACAAAGCGGGATTTGTTCAGGTTCATGAAGGCGTATAGTGGAAAACCGCTTCGGAGTATTTTAAAGGGTGAAGCAGGTTTTTGGTTGCGGGTTTCCGACCGCGCGGTTAGCCTGTACAAAAAAAATGCTGCTTCACAATACTAAACCACAGAGTGCTCAGAGTGTTTCTCCGGGCAGTAAGGGAACATATTGACATAAAATATATTTCCTGTGATCTCTGTGGCTAATTGTTACAATAAAATAAGGGGAAATTCAGGGAGGTCTTATGCATATCGGAATTATCGGGACGGGTTATGTCGGACTTGTTACAGGAGCGTGTTTTGCCGAGTTCGGGCTTTTCGTAACCTGCGTTGACAAAGATGAAAAAAAGATAAATTCCCTTAAGAAAGGTATAGTCCCGTTTTATGAGCCGGGTCTCGATGAGCTGGTTAAGCGGAACATAAAACAGGAGAGGCTCAGGTTTACGACAAAGATAGCAAAGGCTGTTGAGTCCTCACTCGTCATCGTAATCGCTGTAGGCACTCCGCGGAGGGGAGACGGCTCAGCTGACATGAAATATGTGGAAGAGGTAGCCCGTAAGATTGCAAAGCATATGGACGGCTATAAAGTCATCGTCACAAAAAGCACGGTGCCCGTAGGCACGGGCAAGAAAATAAGAGAGATAATTTCGAACAACCTGAAAAAACAGACCGACTTTGACATTGTCTCCAACCCCGAATTTCTAAGGGAAGGCGCGGCGATAGAGGATTTCATGAGGCCCAACAGGGTAGTGATAGGAGCGAAAAGCCCGCAGGCAGTCGCGATAATGAGAGACCTCTATAAACCCCTTTATCTTATCGAGACGCCGTTTGTCATAACCAATATCGAGACCGCGGAATTGATTAAGTACGCGTCTAATTCTTTTCTTGCGACAAAGATATCCTTTATCAACGAAATATCGAACCTCTGCGAGAAGGTCGGTGCGGACATTCATATGGTTGCAAAGGGTATGGGACTCGATCAGAGGATCGGGGCAAAGTTTCTCCACCCAGGTCCGGGTTATGGCGGATCATGTCTTCCGAAGGATACCGATGCACTCCTTAAAATAGCTGAAAACCGGGAAGTCCGGCTTGGCATTATTGATGCAGCGGTAAGGGCGAATGAAAGGCAGAAAGAACACATGGCACAAAAAATCAGGGAAGCGATGGGACCGCTCAAAGGGAAAACAATAGCTGTTCTCGGCCTTTCATTTAAGCCGAATACCGATGATATACGGGACGCCCCTTCTCTTTTTATCATCCAGAGTCTCCTAAGTGAGGGGGTACACATTAAGGCATATGATCCTGTTGCCATGGAGGAAACAAAAAAGATTATAGGGGTAATAAAATATTGTAAAAACGCCTATGATGCAATAAAAGACGCTGATGCACTTGTGATCGTCACTGAATGGAATCAGTTCAGAAACCTCGAGCTCGATAGAATAAGGAAACTCCTCAAAAGTCCTAACTTTTTTGACTTGAGGAATATCTATGACCCTCAAAAGCTGCAGGACATGGGCTTTCATTATTACTGTGTAGGCAGGGTGCCGGTGAAAAATGGTAAAATTAAATAGTGAAGTTAGTATGTCAGAACAGAAAGGCATATCACGATTACCATATAGAGGATACCGTAGAAGCAGGGATGGCGCTGTCGGGTACGGAAGTAAAGTCCCTTCGTGAAGGCAAGGCTAACCTGAAAGACAGCTATGTGCTGATAAAGGGAGGAGAGGCTTTCCTGTTTAACTGTCACATAAGCCCTTACAGTCATGGGAACATCATGAACCATGACCCGTTGAGGACAAGGAAGCTCCTCATGCACAGGGAAGAGATAGACAGGCTGAGCGGTAAAGCCACTACAAAGGGATACACGCTGATACCGCTGAAAATTTATTTTAAAGACTCATTTGCAAAAGTCGAAATAGGCACTGCAAAAGGCAAGCGGCTCTTTGAAAAAAGGGAAACGATAAAAGAGAGAGAGGCCAAACGAGAAATCGAACGGGCCATGAAAAGCCGTAAATCGTGAACCGCGGAGGGTAGCAAACCGGATTTTTTACGAATTACAAATTACGAATCACGAAAGAAAGGGGGCGAAAGGACTCGACGGGGGTTGTGAGGCTCTGGTCGCATGCCGTGGCTCCGTCACCACGTAAAAAGGCGGAAACAAACACAAACGCCAACAACGAACTGGCACTCGCTGCTTAATTAACTAAGCGGCCGCTGCCCTGAAATCGCCTGTGTTTCAGGTCACAGCGTCATTCAGCAGGCTGGCTCCGGGGGGTTTCCCCTGACTCCGGAGCAAGACAACGGGGGATAGGATTTCGGGACGCCTGCCTGACGGCAGCCCGGGGTCCGAGATTAAATAGTCGGGATAAGCATGTAGAAGCCGGAGAGTAGCGCTTCCGGACGCGGGTTCAATTCCCGCCGCCTCCACCAGAATAATTATTTTTTTAACAGAATCCATTATATTAGATAGGCAGGATATAGCCGGATAGGATGGGCAAAAACGCTATATCCTGCCTGTTCGTTTTCAATATTTCCGGTAAGTTTGGTTATTTATTTAGAAAGGCATTTTGAGTGAAGAAAATAGTTCTTGTCTGGATATCGGTGTCATTACTCGCGGCAGCGTCCCTTTCCGCGCAGAAAAAAACCGACATCCTGCTGAAATTCAGCCAGCAGGAAAAGGATACACGCATTGTATTCGAAGCAGCGGCGCCGTTTATTGCGATGACAAAAGTGTATGCCGCCCCGACGCGGATTAGAATAGACTTCCCCGAACCTTTCAATATGCCCGTTCAGAAGGATCTCCCTTTTGAGCTGATCCCCGATGATAGATCCTTAACGATACTTCTCAAGGAAAAAAGTGAGATTAAATGGTTCAACCTTTCCGCTCCGGCAAGGCTTGTGCTGGATATCCGGGGAAAAGAGGCCCTGGAAGAAAAACAGCCCGAAAAACAGTCTGTGCCGCAGGTCTCCTCTCGCGGGGTCATTATTGACGCCGGACACGGCGGCTACGATTTCGGTATCGCCTTCGGGAATACGAGTGAAAAGGAGATCAGCTTAAGTCTGGCCAAAGAGTTAAGTGCGGCTCTCTCCAGAAAAGGCAGGAAGGTTTTCCTTACCCGCAGGGTCGACCAGTATATCTCACTGTCTGACCGGATTATCTTTACCAATCAAAAAAGCCCTGATGTCTTCATCAGTATCCATTCATCTGCATCCGGGAATTTTTTCATATACAATCCCAGGTCCGAAGAACAGGGATCAGGTGGGACTTCCGACTCTTACGCTCTTTCTTCGAGGCAGAAAAAATATATCGGGAAAAGCAAGACGCTGTCTGAGAGCATCAGAAAGGCTCTGGAGAATGAGTTCAAGACGGATATTAAACGCAGGGAAATGCCCTTGCCGATTCTCGATTCAGTGAGCGCTCCTGCCGTTATAATCGAATTGCCTTCGCCCCAATTCAGGGATTACGACCAGCAGATGAAAACAAGACTGGTAAACGCTATCGTGAACGGTATCTCGGAGTATGGACAATAAATACGACGGAACTCAGAAGATGATGAAAGGGAAAAAGACTGCAGGAATAGTGTTGCTGGTATTTCTCTTTCTTGGCGGTGTAACAGGCGGATATCTCTATTTTTCAACGATACTGCCGAAAGAAAAACCGGCTGTAGAAGGGGAAGCCGGAACGTCAGCGAGGATAGACGATTATTTTATTCTGAGGGTCTATTATCCCGTAGAAAATCAAATGCAGATCGAAGAAAGAAGGGTCCCGAGGAAGAGCGGATTGATGGCAGTTGCAGAGGCGACAGTCGGTGAATATCTTAAAGGACCTGTCCGTGCGACAAACCCGATAGTTCCAAAAAATACAAAAATCCTCGGCATCTATAAAGGTGCGGACAGGATACTTTATGTCGACTTGTCCGATGATTTCAGGAGGAATTTCCAGGGCGATGCCCTGACAGAATTCCTCCTGCTCAAGAGTCTCTATGAAAGCCTCATTTCTAATGTGGAGGATATTCAGGACGTGAAGGTATTAATTGAAGGGAAGGAAGTCGAGACCCTCGGAGGGCATCTCTATCTCATGTATCCTCTGAAGGATATGGTTGCATATGGGTATTAATCAAAAAGAGAGACCGATCGGTGTTTTTGACTCGGGTATAGGCGGCCTTACCGTCTTAAAAGAGATCATACGTCTGCTGCCCTACGAGAGCACAATTTATCTCGGTGATACCGCCCGTGTACCTTACGGGATACGGTCTCCTGAGACAGTCATGCGGTATTCTTTTGAAAACACCCGCTTTCTCTCCTCAAAAGATATCAAACTCCTTGTGATTGCCTGTAATACCGCGTCCTCCATAAGCCTCGATGCCATTAAGGAGAGCGTCTCCATCCCTGTTATCGGGGTTATAGAACCGGGAGCCAAGGCTGCTGTCAGAGCCACAAAGAATGGAAAAATCGGGGTAATCGGCACCGAGGCAACAATAAGAAGCAGCGCGTATACAAAGGCGATTAAGTCCATTGACGCCGGCGTTGAGGTGTTCGGCCAAGCCTGTCCCATGTTTGTTCCGCTGGTGGAAGAAGGATGGATAGAAGGGGATATCTCCACAATGATTGCCGGACAGTATCTTGAAGGCTTAAAAGACAAGGGCATCGATACCATTGTGCTGGGATGCACCCATTACCCGTTGTTGAAACGGGTAATAGCAGAGGTAATGGGCGAAGGTGTCACGCTTATAGACTCGGCAATCGAGACCTCTCTCGAGATTAAGGCTATACTTTCAACTCTCGGAGTGAATAGTGAAAAAAAATCTCCGCGGACAAAGGAGTTCTTTGTGACCGACTCTACCGAACGGTTTTTGAAAGTCGGGGAGAATTTCCTCGGACAGAAGATAGAACATATAAAAAAAATAGAGGTAGGAGGCTATGGATGAGACCAGACGGTAGGAAAGACAATCAGATGCGGGATGTTAAGGTCCAGAGGAACTTCCTGGAGACTGCTGAAGGCTCGGTTCTTATCTCCATGGGAAAAACACGGGTTCTTTGTACTGCTTCCATTGAGGACAGGGTCCCGCCTTTTTTGAAGGATCAGAAAAGGGGTTGGATAACTGCCGAGTACTCCATGCTCCCGCGTTCTACACAGACGAGGTCTGTTAGAGAGTCCAGCACCGGCAGGGTCAGCGGCAGGACACATGAGATCCAGAGGCTTATCGGCAGGGCGCTCCGGTCTGTTGTTGACCTGACCGCACTTGGTGAGCGGACGATCTGGGTTGACTGCGACGTGCTTCAGGCGGATGGGGGCACGAGAACCGCGTCAATCACAGGCGCTTTCATATGTCTTGCAGATGCATTGAAATATGCCCTGCGAAACGGCATGATCGACAAGACGCCTCTCAGGGACTATCTCGCCGCAATCAGCGTCGGCGTTGTTCATGGCCGGCCGGTGATCGATTTATGTTATTCGGAAGACTCCTTCGCTGAAGTGGATATGAACATCGTCATGACAGGCAGCGGGAAATATGTCGAAATACAGGGAACAGCGGAGGGCATACCCTTTTCAAAGGATACGCTGGACCTTCTTCTGAAACTCGCCACGGACGGGATACATCAATTGATTGATGTCCAGAAAACGCTGCTGGAAGGAGACGTGATCAGTTTCTAACAAAGCGGCATTGATGTGCTACAATAAATAAAAAGAAAAGGCAAGAGGACGGACTTGATAAGTGAATAAATTAAATGCTTACAAAAGTTTATTTGTCTGGTTGCTCATCGGAGTCATGATGATCCTCCTTTTCAACCTTCTGAACAGTCCCGGAAAGACGGAGACGGAACTGATTTTTTCCGACTTTATGATGAAACTGGATGCAGGGGAAGTCCAGGAGGTTACCATTAAGGGGAGCGTAGTTACAGGCCGGCTGAGAGACGGCAAGGACTTTAAAACGTATGCTGCGCAGGACCCTGAGCTGATAAAGACCTTAAGGGGGAAAAATGTAAAGATTACGGTCAAACCCGAAGAACAGAACCCTTGGTACTGGAGTCTGTTTTTCTCCTACGGTCCCATAATCCTGCTCGTTGTCCTCTGGATATTTTTCATGCGGCAGATGCAGACAGGCGGCAATAAGGCCTTGTCCTTTGGAAAAGCAAAGGTGAAGCTCGTATCCGAGAAATCCGTAAAGATCACCTTTGCTGACGTTGCGGGAATCGAAGAGGCAAAGGCGGAAGTTCAGGAGATCATCGATTTTCTGAAGGACCCGCAGAAGTTCCAGAAGCTCGGAGGTAAGATCCCCAAGGGCGTGCTTCTGGTTGGCGCACCCGGCACCGGGAAAACACTTCTTGCGAGGGCTATCGCAGGTGAAGCCGGCGTTCCTTTCTTCTCGATATCGGGATCTGATTTTGTTGAGATGTTTGTCGGAGTCGGGGCGTCGAGGGTGCGGGATCTTTTTGAACAGGCAAAAAAGAATTCACCGTGCATCATCTTTATCGACGAGATAGACGCGGTCGGCCGACACAGGGGAGCGGGACTGGGCGGAGGTCATGATGAGCGTGAGCAGACCCTGAACCAGTTGCTAGTAGAGATGGACGGATTCGAAGCAAATCAGGGTGTTATTATTATCGCGGCTACGAACAGGCCGGATGTCCTTGACCCCGCGCTTTTGCGTCCCGGAAGGTTTGACAGACAGGTAATCGTTCCGCCGCCTGATGTAAAGGGAAGGCTTGAGATACTTAAGGTCCATACGAAAAACATACCGGTTGATGAGAATGTCAACCTCGAGGAAATTGCCCGCGGGACTCCCGGTTTTTCCGGTGCGGATCTCGAAAATCTTGTCAACGAAGCTGCTCTGCTTGCGGCGAGAAAAGCAAAGACCAGGGTGGAAAAATCCGATTTCGAGGCCGCGAAAGACAAGGTGCTTATGGGTGTTGAGAGAAAGAGCATGATCATAAGCGAAGAAGAAAAGAAGAATACGGCATATCATGAGGCAGGACATGCGCTTGTCGCCAGAATGACGCCGGGGACCGACCCCTTGCATAAAGTGAGTATTATCCCGAGAGGCAGGGCGCTGGGTGTAACACAGCAACTGCCTATAGATGATAAGTATACGTATTCAAAAGACTATCTTTTGAAAGCCCTTGCGGTTCTTCTTGGCGGCAGGGCTGCCGAGGAGATTGCATTGCACCACACGACCACAGGCGCCGGCAATGATCTTGAGCGTGCAACGGATCTTGCAAGAAAGATGGTGACGGAGTGGGGAATGTCGGAAAAGCTCGGTCCGCTCACCTTTGGCAAGAAGGAGGAACAGATTTTCCTCGGCAGGGAGATAGCGAGACATAAAGATTACAGTGAAAAAACAGCGATTGAAATAGACGAAGAGGTGAAGAAAATAGTGGTCGAGTCTTATCATTCAGCCAGGAGTCTTCTGATGGAAAACCAGGATATTCTCGAAATTTTCGCAAAAACACTCCTGGAAAAAGAGACCATGGACAGCTTCGAGATAGATGCGCTTATCCGGGAAGCAGAGTTAAAAAGGGCTGTCGAGGTTTGAGACTTTCCTGGAGAAGCTTCTCCTTAGACTTCTCAGACAAGACCGGTATTATGGGAATCCTGAATGTCACGCCGGATTCCTTTTCCGACGCAGGCCTCTTTTTCGACGAATCCGCAGCTGTCAAAAGGGCCTTTCAGATTGTAGAAGAAGGCGCTGATATCATTGACATAGGCGGAGAATCCACCAGACCGGGTTCTGAGCCGCTGCCCCTTGAAGAAGAACTGAGGAGAACCATCCCTGTTATAGCGACTCTTGCAAAAGAAATCTCCGTCCCGATCTCTATTGATACCTATAAAGCTGCTGTGGCTAAAAGGGCTCTCGATGCGGGCGCCTCACTGGTGAACGACATAAGCGGTCTGAGGTTCGATCCCGAAATGCCGGCAGTTGTTTCCGAATACAAAGTGCCAGTTGTAATCATGCATATAAAAGGCAGCCCTAAGAATATGCAGAAAAATCCTGTTTATGAAGCCCTGATCCCTGAGGTACTCGACTATTTGAGAGAGGGGATTGCGACCGCTGAAAGAGCCGGGGTTTCACAAGACAGGATTGTTATTGACCCCGGGATAGGATTCGGCAAGACATTCGAACAGAATCTGGAGATCATTCAGAATCTTAACATATTTACTCTCCTCGAAAAACCCGTCCTCATAGGGCCTTCACGTAAGGCATTCATCGGAAAGATCCTCGGAGATGCGGCTCCGGGGGAAAGGCTCGAGGGCACTGCAGCGGCCCTCGCAATTGCGATAATGAACGGGGCAAATATCGTGCGTGTCCACGATGTAAAGGAGATGAGGAAGGTTGCAAAGGTCGCGGATGCCGTCAAGAGGATGAGAATTTGAAACTTTTCTCTCTTGATGAAATTCCTTTTGAACCGATAAGCCATGATCCTCAGCTGAAGAAGAAGGTTCTTGCAAGGGATCCTGTATCTAATGTAAACCGCATCAGCCATGTCGTACTTCCCCTGGGGAGCAGCGTTTCCGAACATTCACATGCCGCAATTGCCGAGATTTTTTTCTGCATCCGCGGCAAGTCGACGTTTTCGGTAGAGGGAAAATCCTTCTCTGTCAGGAAAGGGCATTTGATTATTATTGAACCGGGGGAATTACATTCTATTACCGGGGTAATGGAAGAAACGGAGCTTCTCTACTTTCATGCATTTGCGAACACTTAACGCATCAGTTGCATAACTTGCATTTCACTTATGAGGCAGATATTGTGTCCCTTCTTTTTTGCTCTTGGGTAATACCTCACGCTTTCTCTTTATTATCGAAAAAAGAAGTGCGTGATATACACAGCGCCGATTATTGCAGCAAGAATGATAAGTGTTACGACGGTGAAAACAAGGAATTTGTTCTTTTTCCCCTTTTCAGCCGGCATAGTTTGCTGCATTTGTCTTCCGGAATATTTATCTGACGGGCCGGATTCCTGCTCAAACACTACTGAGGACAACGTTTCAGAGGAGTCTTTTGCAGGTAATTGCTGCTGGACTTTACGGATTTCGAGAAATTCGGATATTTTGAATTCCTTGTATTCCACCTCTATATCCTGTTGCCGGGCCTTAATTTCCCTGCCGCACTTGCCGCATATCTCTTTGCCGTTCAATTCATTTCCGCAGTCAGGACATTTCATGCTGTTTTTCCCCGGTTTTTCCGTTATATTCTGCTTTTGAATTTTAATACTGAAGTTTTTAAATTGCAACATATCATTACTAACCCGTTGTTCACGAATTAATCGCGCTATCATCCAAAAATTATGAGTTAACCTGACTACATGAAACAAATATTGAAAACTTATCCCTTTAAGGGTAAAGTTAAAGTAGTTTAATGGAAAAAAAGGACATTATAAAAATCAGATCAAACCTTCATAAAGAGTTCAGCACTACTGTCGTTATCGACGGCAGGAAGTACCTGATCCTGACGGAAGATATCGAACCTGAAAAGAAAATTATTACCACAACCGTTTATCACAAAGGAAAAATACTGTCTGCGAAGACGCTCGACTGCAGACACATAATGGACAACCCGGGCTCTCAGAAGAAAATCGCGGATCTCCTTTACAAGCAGCATGAGACGATCGCTTCAAGGCTCAGGCAGGAGAACGCGGCAGCAATTAAAACCCCTTCAATTTTTTTGAACGAAGTAAAAAACCTGCTTCAAAGAAAAAATAAAAGGGGCGCGCTTGGACTTCTGACGAAAGCCCTTGAGCAATACCCTTATGAGCCGTTCCTCCTGTCTTATTACGGCTGTCTCGAAGCTGTCATTAACAAGAACTATTCATACGGAATCGATATCTGCTTAAAAGCAATAAAAATGATCGATGAGAAGTTGCCGATAGGAAAGGAGTTCTTCTATCCGGCCTTTTATCTCAACCTAGGGAGGGCATATCTGGCATCGGGGGACAAAAAAAATGCCGTGGAAACGTTCGAAAAAGGCCTTTCATGCGAAAGGGAAAACAAAGACCTTATATGGGAGATAAAGAAACTCGGAGAAAGGAGAAAGACCCTCGTTCCATATTTTGACCGCTCACATCCCCTGAATAAATACATCGGCATGCTCCTCCATAAAATGACAAAAGTCCCCTAATGTCATTTGTCCCGCCGGCAGCGGACCAAAAATGAAGGATTTGTTTCTTTAATGGTATCCCTGCACAGGCGAATGAAGTCGTAGTCTCTTGCATACCATCTTTTCAGATTTTCGACTGCCTTTTCTTCAAGGGTCCTGTCAAGACCGGCCGGGGTTTTGTGTGCTCGAATATCGTCGGAGGGAAGGCTGACACCCCGGGGCAGTCCCAACGCGGATTTCAGGAGCTCGAAATCTGCCGAAAGATTTTCCTGAAAGCCAATGAAGAAAATATCGGACAGCCTGGACAGGTAATAAGACTCGTTTTCAAACCAGTCCCAATACGAAGTCTTAACATGCTCCACGTTCTGAATAGCCTTCATTGCACGTGCCTTTTCTTCTTCGTTACCGGACGACAGGGCAACCGCCAGTTTGTTGGGAGTGGCAAACTCCTGAAATGCGATGTTTTCATCCGCACTCCATGGACAAAAGCGCCGAGGCATCCCCTGCCGCTGCCGGCTGAAAAAGCCGCTTATAAAACGGCTTATCGGATCCCGCAAAAAGAAAACAACGTATTCGCCCTCCGGGACATCTCTCAGACTCACATTATGCGAATGCAGCCTGATAACATAGCGGCCGGCCCGCCGGTGTGGTTTTAATGCGTCTTTTATTGCGGTACCACCGGTCTTGCCGATATGGAGCACATGCACGTATTTTTTGCCTCTCATCCGATCGATTGCCCGCAGCAGTCTTTTCCCGATGGAGGAAAAAGATATTATGCCGGCAGCTTTTCTCATAGAGATTCCATTGGCCGAAGGACAAGGGACGCCCTTGCTCACCCTGGACTGCAAAGCTAAGTCCGTAGAGTCGCAGGCGCAAGGCCTTGCGACCCCGTTGTTGCTTTCATTGAGCGTAACAGTAATTCACCCCCTATAATTCGGGCTTTTTCTGTAAGATCGTCACGTCCCATTTTCCTGGATTTTCTGCTTACATTACTCAAGACAAAATTGTCCAATTTTTCGTCTTCTCTCAGGCCGATAAAGGCAAGCAGCCGGTTTATCGTAACGACCGGATTATCCACAAACTCATCGTATGACACTTCGCAATAAAGTTCCTCCGGCGTCACCCGGAAAAAATCGGCGACGGCTTTCATGCTGAGGCGCCATTCGAGCAATCCCTTATCAAAGTAATTCTCGCAAAGAGCTGGTAACATAGCGGTATCTTCGTGAGAAGACGCCAGTTGGACCAACTGGTCCCATTTGTATTTATTGGAAGCGAACCATTTTCCCCGAAGGCTTGCCTTCTCCATTGACTGAGCGACTTCCAGTCCGCACCGGTAAATATGGATGAAGCGGGCGTCGGGAAATATCCCGTTAATAAACTTCAGCCGGAAGTTATTGATCGGCAGTTTTTCAATAAGCACGGGCTTTCCGTTTATGATGGTTGCCAGGCGAAACAGACGGGAGAGCTTTGTACTCTTCACGCGAGCAACGTCGGCATCCGTAAGAACTACTTTGCCTGATCGGACAGCCGCCTTCCGGGTCCATATATCTGTTTCCGGGTAAGCGGCAAACCATATGTGACGAGGTTCATTCAGGTAGGTTATCTCCGGATGCTTTGACAACGCAGTCCCAAGGATAGTCGTTCCGGACCTCCCGCAGCCGAGAATAAACACCGGACGCCTGATCCCTTCGAAGGGGAGCAAGGCGATGACTTCACCTGCCAATACAACGGCTCTCGTCCTCAAATTATGCATCAAGCTCACGGATTATTCCTCGCACAGGCATAGCCTTATTATAACCGATCATTTGCGACGCTATGAGGATTAAAGAATGGTAAGAGAGCGCTGATTAGAACATTTTCGGGGTCAAAAAATTGTCGTGAGCCGCTCGGTGGCTTTTCGCAGACGCAGGGAGAGGATGCGTATTAACCCTTTCAGCAGCTTTATGCCTGTATACGGGTGCTGCCGGATCAATGCTTCGACTGCTTTATTCGTAAGTATTAGCGTAACCGTATCTTCGACGGCCTCGACGGTGGCAGAACGCTTATGCTGGTCGAATATGGACAACTCACCCACGAGCGCCCCTGAAGTCAACAGGGCGATTATCAGTTGATTGCCCTTGAATTCCGTCTGTTTCTTGACTTCGAGTTTTCCTGAAACAACAAAGCCGATGAAATCACCGACCTCACCTTCCCTGAACACAACCTTATTGGCAGGATAGGTCACCAGATCAAAGAAAGGAACAATATTATCGAAGTCCTCGTCCTCGAGCAGAGAGAATATCATCTCATTCCTGAGTTTGCTGAGTTGTTCCCTTATCCGGCTGTTCTCCATAACTGCGTCCCGGCTGCTTCTTTTATTCCTTCTCGAAAATATATTTGCTTATTAATTCTTCTATATCGACCGTTGATTCTGTTTCAGTAATCATGCCGTTGGCCTCGATATATTCTTCTGCACCGCCCGGGGAGATCTTAATATACTTGTCGCCGATAATGCCCTGGCTTCTGATGCTCGCGATGGAGTCTCCCTGAAGCTTCACCTCCGGGTTGATCATCAGCTCTACGATAGCCTGATAGTCATAAAGGGATATCTTCGATACTTTTCCCACCTTGACTCCGGCTATCTCCACTTCCGACCCTTCCTTGAGCCCTGAAACATTCGTAAATCTCGCTTTAACAGGATAGAGTTTTGTCCCGAACAATTCGACGTCGCCGAGCTTGACAGAAAGATAGGCAAGGCATAGCAGCCCGATAATGAGAAAAAAACCTACTGCAGTTTCGATGCTTAGCTTGTTCATTTGTTAACCCTCCACTTCTTCACTTTCATATATCAGTCCCATCGTTTTTTCCACAAATTCCCTGATGAAAGGATTGTCGGAAGTCTGAAAGTCCTCAGGCGGCAGACAGTCCTGAATAATCCCGTCATGCAGTAAAGCTACATAATCGGCAAGCTTGAAAATCTTCGGGACGTCGTGGCTGACGATAACCGCGGTATACCCCAGTTTCGTCTGCGTCCTGAAAAAAACACGGTATATTTCGTTGCTCTTTGCGACATCCAGTCCTGTCGTCGGTTCGTCGAAAAAGACAATCCTGGGATTTAATACGAGCGCCCTGGCCAGCCCGACCCTTTTCCGCATTCCGCCGCTGAGCTGCGCAGGAAACTTCTCGTTGCTGCCCTCGAGGTCCATGAGTTTTAATTTTTCGTTCACAATCCCGGCAATATCTCCCTCCGAAGCCCTGGTGCGCTCCCGCAGGGGAAGCGCGACATTGTCAAAAACCGTCATGGAATCAAAGAGGGCCGCGTTCTGGAAGAGAACGCCGAAATATGACCTGATCTCCTTCAGCTCTTTGCCGGACATCTTATTTAAATCTTTACCGAATACGAACACCTTTCCGCTGTCCGGTTTGATCAGCCCGAGAATATGTTTTATGATGAGGCTCTTTCCCTTGCCGCTTTCACCTACAATGACAGTTGTTTTTCCTTCATAAATCGAGAGATTGATCCCTTTTAAAACCTGTTGAGGTCCGAACCCCTTTTTTATGTCTATAAGCTGTATGATCGGTTCCGTGTTCATAAAAGCAACGATGTGATGAAGTAGTCAGATACAAGAATGGAAACCGAAGTCAAAACCACCGCATACGTCGTCACCCTGCTCACTCCCTCCGCACCGAATCCTCCTGTTCTCTCGTAATGGACATAGAAGCCCTTGGCAGCGCATATCCATACAATCAAAAGACCGAAACAGAGCGATTTCACAAAGCCCATATACACATCCTGGAATTCCACATCCCTATACATACTTGTAAAATAAGACCCTTCGCTCGCCCCGAGGAGTTTCACCCCCACGATATATCCGCCGAAAATTCCGACCACATTGAAGATCGCCGTCAGAAGCGGCATCGAAAAAATCGTCGCGATAAATTTCGGGGCCATAATATATTTGTGCGGGTCGATTGCCATACATTCCAGTGCATCGATCTGCTCCGAGTTCCTCATGATGCCGATTTCAGCGCAGATCGCAGAACCGGCCCTGCCTGTAACCATCAGCGCAGCCAGTACAGGGCCCAATTCCCTGATTAGGCTAAGAGCGACAGCAGAGCCGAGCAGACCCTCTGAACCGAATTTCTTCAGGGTGTTATATCCCTGGAGACCAAGCACCATCCCGGTAAAAGCACCGGTAAAGACAATCACGAAGATCGAGAGCGAACCTATTATGTAAATCTGCTTCGTAATATTCGAAACCTTGTAATACGGCAGTTTGAAGGTGCTGATTATGACATGGAGGAGAAAGATAACCATTCTCCCGGCCTGATTGATATAATAAAGGCCGAGTTCGCCTGACTTTTCAAGGAGTGTCAATAAGATCATATTGTTTTTTCGATCTGAAAGGGATATCAATACTATACAATATACATAAAATGCATGCTATTGTAAATTATGGTCGACAGCATATTGCATCTGCATCGATGCATCCATAAAGCCCGGAAGAACGCTTAATTGAGTTTTCAAAGACCAATATTGTAATATTTTGTAATATGAGATATTAATGCCGGCTGTATATCCGTCTGATTGCAGGAAAAATGAAAGATAAGATCGAAGAGGCAATTAAAAAAAAGGCCGTCAATGACAGGCTTCCCTGCCCTGTTGCGAGGGCGATTGCGGAAGAACTCTCTGTTCCTTATAGAGAGGTGAAGGAGATCGCCGACGACCTGCATATAAAGATTTCGAACTGCGAGCTCGGTTGTTTCTGATGGAGATACTGTTGTTCGAGGTCGCCCTGACATTTTATTTCGCAGCAACGATTGTCAGCATTACCGAGCTTTTCAAAGGTTCAAAAGTCACTTCGAGGCTTATGTTTTTGCTGGTCGCCACCGGTTTCGCCGTCCACTCTTTCAGCATTGTTTACCGGTATGTCACCGCGGGGCATATACCGATAACAAACCCCCACGAAGCCACCTCTTTTTTTGCATGGTGCATGGTTCTCATTTTTTTTCTCCTTCATTTCAGATACAGGGTGGGGCTGCTTTCTTCGTTTGTCCTGCCGATCGTATTTTCCATGATGCTCATATCTTCGATGCTGTCGCGGGAGATAAAGCCCTTGAGCCCTGTACTGCAAAGCTACTGGCTCGGAATTCATACGGCGTTTGCCTTTCTCGGCAATGCCGCTTTCGCTATGGCGTTCGGGATAGGCTGCATGTACCTTGTCCAGGAACACCATGTAAAATCCAAACGCCTCGGGGGTCTCTTCGGGAGGTTGCCGAGCCTTCAGACCCTTGACGACATAAATTACAGACTGATAACCCTGGGATTTCCGCTGCTTACCCTTGCGATAATAACCGGGGCTTTATGGGCCGAGAGCGCCTGGGGGAGTTTCTGGAATTGGGATGCCCGGCAGACCTGGTCATTAATCACATGGTTCATTTATGCCATAGTGCTCCACGCCCGTCTTGTTGCCGGATGGAGGGGCAGGAGGGCTGCCATCCTGTCGATGATCGGTTTTCTTACAATCATCATTGCATTTTTTGGAATCAAACTTCTCCGGAAAGGGCTCCATGTTTTCCTATGAAGGTTTTTGTTGTAGGATTGAACCATAAGATTGCAGACGTTGACGTACGGGAAAAATTAGCCTTCAACGGCCCGAAACTCGAAGAGGGCCTTTTACGGTTCAGGGAACTTCCTGAAGTTGAAGAAGCTATTATTTTGTCCACCTGCAACAGGGTAGAACTGTACGCAAACGTCAGGGACCCTCAAAAAGCCTCTGAGTCCATCAAGACATTCCTCTCGGAATTCCACAATATAAGGAGAGAGTCTCTTGACAGCGCGCTTTATATTTATGATGACATCAGCGCCGCCAGACATATCTTAAGGGTTGCATCCAGTCTCGACTCCATGGTAGTCGGTGAGCCCCAGATTCTCGGCCAGCTCAAGGACGCATTCGAGATGAGCCTTTCGAAAAAGACCACGGGGATACTTCTGAATAAACTGATGAAAAAGGCTATTTCGGCTGCAAAACGGGTAAGGACGGAAACAAGGATAGCGGAGAACGCTGTTTCGATAAGCTTTGCAGCCGTCGAACTCGCAAAAAAAATATTCACCGATTTGTCAACGAGAGTTTTTATGCTCTTGGGCGCTGGTGAAATGGCTGAACTGGCTGCCAGGCACCTGATCGGCAACGGAGTGAAAGAGGTCCTCGTTGCAAACAGGACATATGAGCGGGCATGCGACTTGGCGAAGGAATTTAATGGCCGGCCTGTAAATTTTGATGCTTTCATACAGGAAATGACGCGCGCCGATATCGTTATCTGTTCTACCGGCGCTCCCACTTACGTTTTGATAAAAAACCAAATGCAAAAAGTGATGAAGGAGAGGAAACAGAGACAGGTCTTCATCATCGATATATCCGTCCCGAGGAACATCGACCCTGGAATAAACGACCTTGAAAACGTCTATCTGTATAATGTCGACGATCTCCAGGGAGTTGTTGATACGAACCTGTTTGAAAGGCACAAAGAAGCGGAAAAGGCGGAAAAAATCATCGAAGAAGAGTTGGAGACTTTCCTTAAGTGGCAGTCTTCGCTTGATTCGGTGCCGACAATCAAGGCGCTGAGGGAAAAGGCTGAAGAGATCAAAAACGAGGAACTCGGAAAGCTGCTACATAAGCTTCAGGACATCGGGGAAAAAGAGCGGGAGGCAATCGAATATATGGCAACCGCTATCGTGAACAAACTCATACATCCGCCTACAGCGGCGCTCAAAGGGGATACCGAAAATAAGGAGCTGCTGGTCGCGGCGATCAGGAGACTATACGGTATCAACGGTGAAAGAAATGAAGACTGAAAAACTTGTCATCGGGACGCGCGGCAGCAAGCTTGCCCTGTGGCAGGCTGAATGGATCAAATCCGAACTCGAACGGCGTTACCCCAACCTGGAGATCGGTCTGAACAAGATCAAGACTACAGGAGACAAGATCCTGGATGTACCTCTTGCACTGGTAGGCGGTAAGGGACTTTTTGTAAAGGAGATAGAGGAGGCGCTTTTAAGTCATGAAGCGGATATAGCTGTGCACAGCATGAAAGATGTGCCGACGGAGTTCCCCGAAGGTCTTCATCTTGCAGTCATCTGTGAACGGGAAGATCCGCGAGACGCCTTTCTCTCACAAATACAGAATGGGAAATTCAGAATCCGGAATTTTAAAGACTTGCCCGCGGGTGCAACAGTCGGGACGAGCAGTCTCAGACGATCATGCCAGTTGCTCCATATCAGGCCCGATATAAGGATCGAGCATCTGCGCGGCAACCTTGATACAAGGCTGAGAAAACTGGACGAAGGCCGGTTTGACGCGGTGATCCTCGCTGCCGCGGGCGTTAAAAGACTCGGGTTGAATAACAGGATAACCGAGATACTGCATGCAGAAATAAGCCTACCCGCAATAGGGCAGGGGGCCGTAGGGATCGAATGCAGGGCAGACGATGAATATATCAATTCGATTATTGCGCCGATGAATCACAGCGAGACCTCCGTCTGCGTAAAGGCGGAGAGGGCCTTCCTGAAAAGGCTGGAAGGCGGGTGCCAGGTCCCTATTGCCGCACACGCAATAATAGTTCATCACTCTCTTGTTGTTCTTGACGGGCTCGTAGGAAGTATCTCGGGAGAAAAGCTGATAAAGGGACATAGCGAGGGAAATCCGGCGGATGCGGAAAATCTCGGCATAAAACTGGCCGAGGATATCCTTGCACGGGGGGCAAAAGAAATATTGGATGATGTCTATAACAGGGCCTATCCGGCTGTTAACGGAGATATCGGCAGTTAGCTATCCCGCCATACCTTCTCTTCTCTCCATCTCCTCAAGCCGTTCTCTTTTCTCCTGGCAATCGATGCAGTAAATCGCAAACGGCAAAACTTTCAGCCTCTCTTCGCTTATTTCTTCTCCGCAATCTTCGCACATGCCATATGTGCCTTCTTCGAGTTTCCGCAATGCCTCATCTATCTTGAGAAGATTTTCCCTGTGGGTGCTTAAATGCTTAAGGCTGATATCTTCCGAGAGATCCACCACGGCCCAGTCTCCGTCATCAAGAGCAGTGTCCACAAGTTGCCTCGTCTCGCCCTTGATATATTTCGAAATTTCGGATCTCACCTCTTTTACGATCTCCGCCCTTTTCTGCAACAGCGTCTTTCTCAGTTTCGCTGTTCTTTCCTCTTCCGATTCTTTTTGAAGCGGTTTTTTGGGGATTGCTTTTTCAGGGACCATCTGCTTTTTTAGGGCAGCGCCTGCCTGTCCTTTTACCGGTTTCTTGCGGGAAGCAGTCTTTTTGGGGGCAACCTTTTTCTGCAGCGGTTTGAGCTTAGTCTTCAGAGCGGTTTTCCTTGAAACGCGCCTGACCGCGGTTGTTTTCTTCTTCGCAGCCTTCGGCCTCGTCTTTCCGGAGGTTTTTACGCCCTTTTTGACGGATTTCTTATCGCCCTTTTTACTGTCTGCCATTATTGCGATTCCTTTTTATCTTCCTCTGATTTTTCTTCTTCCCTGAAAACTTCAATAATGCTTCTCACATTTATCCCTGCATTCTGCAGTGCCTTCTGTATATCCTTCAGCTTGGCATCCGTTACTTTCAGAATAAAATTGCTGTTCGTCATTCTATACTTCCATTATTTCCTTTTCCTTATTACCGAGTACTTCGTCCACTTTGGCTATATGGGAATCCGTGACCTTCTGTATCTCATCCTGCGACTTCTTGACCAGATCTTCGCTGACGTGTTTATCTTTTTCGAGCTTTTTCAGCTCTTCGTTCGCATCCCTCCTGATATTCCTTATCGCAACCTTTGCCTCTTCCGCTTTTTTCCTTACTGTCTTGACAAGCTGCTTCCTCCTCTCCTCGGTAAGCGTAGGGATATTGATCCTGATCATTTTACCGTCATTTATCGGCGTCAGCCCGAGGTCCGACTTCAAAATTGCCTTTTCGATATCGGGTATGACTTTTGGGTCCCACGGCTGTATTGCCATCTGACGGCTTTCGGGAATGCTCAGGCTTGCCAGCTGCTGGAGAGGAGTCGGTGCATCATAGTACATAACCGTTATTCCGTCGAGGAGAGCCAGGGAAGCCCTGCCGGTCCTTATTGAGGCGAATTCCTTCTTCAGCACCTCAATGGTTCGTTCCATCCGTTCAATGGTCTTTCTTCTTAACTCTTGTTCCATCGTTCCCCCTTACGAGAGTTCCGATCTTTTTCCCTTCCAATATTTTTTTGATATTCCCTTTTCCCCTCAGATTAAATACCACAATCGGCATGTCATTGTCCATACATAAAGATATGGCGGTCGAATCCATTATGCTGAGCCCTTTTTTCAGCACATCGATATAGGTAACTGTGTCGTATTTCCTGGCAGAAGGGTCTATCATAGGATCGGAGGAGTATACCCCGTCAACTTTTGTCGCCTTCAGTATGACATCTGCGCCTATTTCCATCGCTCTGAGGGAAGCTGCGGTATCGGTAGTAAAATACGGGTTCCCCGTTCCGGCGGCAAAGATGACGGTTCTGCCTTTTTCGAGATGCCGCATTGCCTTGCGCCGTATGTATGGCTCCGCGATTTCCTTCATCTCTATGGCTGACTGGACCCGTGTCGGCAAAGCGTATTTTTCGAGATAGTTCTGAAGGGCAAGGGCATTGATGACCGTTGCGAGCATGCCCATGTAATCTGCCGAGGCCCTTCCTATGCCTTTAACACTCGCCTCTACTCCCCTGAAGATATTCCCTCCACCGATCACAACCGCGACCTCGATACCCATGGAAACCGCCTGCTTTATCTCCTTTGCGATGAAATCCACAGTGGCCGGATCGATTCCATAGGCCATATCTCCCATCATGGCTTCGCCGCTGATCTTGAGGAGTATCCTCCTGTATTTCAACTTCTTATCCCGCAGCTGCTTCGCCGAGCTGAAACCTGGCAAACCGTCTTACAATAATATTTTCGCCCAATTTGGCGACCTTTTCGGTAAGAAGATCCTTTATCTTCTTCTTCTGATCGGGGTCTTTGATGAATATCTGATCAAGAAGGCATGTGTCGGTATAAAACTTCTCGAGTTTCCCTTCGATGATCTTTTCAAGCACCTGCGGAGGTTTATCCGAAACCTGTGCCCTGTAAATCTCCTTCTCGCGCTCCAATACTGCCTGGGGCACATCTTCCCTCGACAAGTAGAAGGGGCTTGCAGCGGCTATATGCATGGCAACATCCTTAACAAATTCCCTGAAATCATCGGTTCTTGCAACAAAGTCGGTCTCGCAGTTCACCTCGACCATAGTCCCGATCTTTCCCATATGGATATAAGATTCGATAAGGCCTTCGGAGACTGATCTACCCGCCTTTTTCAGGGCCGATGCAAGTCCCTTCTGTCTCAGTAGGTCAATCGCCTTCTCAAAATCGCCGTTGCTCTCAGTCAGCGCTTTCTTGCAATCCATCATTCCCGCGCCCGTCTTTTCTCTGAGCTTCTTTACCGACTCCGCCGAGATCGTTATCATTCAGTCACCTCTGCTTCTTCCTGCCGGATCTTGTCCTCAACCTCGGTCTTTTCAGCCTCTTCCGCCCTGGCCTTTGAAAGGGTATCTTTGCCCTCCATGATTGCATCGGCAATTTTTGAAGTAATGAGCTTTATGGCCCTGATTGCGTCGTCATTGCCGGGGATGACATAATCGACTTCATCCGGATCGCAATTTGTATCGACGATTGCAACGATGGGAACGGACAGCTTCCTGGCCTCGGCAACAGCGATCCTTTCCTTTTTGGGATCAACGATAAAAAGCGCAGCCGGGAAACTCGTCATGTTTTTGATCCCCGAGAGGTTCCTTTCCAGTCTGGTCCTCTCTTTTTCGAGGGCGGCCCTCTCTTTTTTCGGAAGTAGTTCCATCGTACCGTCTTCCTTCATCGCCTCTATCTTCTTGAGCTTTTCTATGCTCTTTTTTATGGTTGAGAAATTCGTCAGCATCCCTCCCAGCCAGCGCTGGTTTACATAAAAAGCGCCCGACCTTTCCGCTTCTTCCTTGATTGCATCCTGTGACTGCTTCTTTGTACCGACAAAAAGCACCGGTGACCCGGCTATTGTGATATTCTTAACAAAATGATAGGCATCCTCAAGGCCTTTGACCGTCTTCTGAAGGTCTATGATATAGATACCGTTCCTCTCGCCGAAGATATATTTTTTCATCTTCGGATGCCATCTTTTCACCTGATGGCCGAAGTGCACTCCTGCTTCAAGCAGTTCTTTCATTGCAGCTACCATTTTCTTTGTCTCCTCCTAAACTTCCCCCTGTTTACTCGTAATTTCGCCACATCGGGCGCACAGAGGCAAATTGATGTATTTTCTGAAAGAAAAAACAAACTTTCAGGAACAAAAGGTTAACACAAAAATAGCTTTTTTTGCAAGGTGACAGGGTGTTACAATGATTATCGAAATTTAAGCAGAGGTTGTTTACAAAACCGGCATATTAACACCCTCCCTACACCTCTTCCATAAAGGGAGAGGGCAAGGGTGAGGGGGATATATTAACATTACAATATAGTCAGGGGGTAATATGATTGCACGCTATACCGGCCCGGAGATGGGGCTACTATGGGATTTTGAGAACAAGTACCGGAAATGGCTCGACGTGGAGATCGCCGTATGCGAAGTATGGGCGGAACTCGGAGAGATACCGAAAAAAGACTTAAAGTTCATTAAGGAGAATGCGCGTTTCGACATCAAAAAGATCGATGAAATCGAGAAGGTTGTAAAACATGATGTCATCGCATTCCTTACCTCGGTGGCACAGAGTCTCGGTCCGGAGTCGCGGTTCATCCATAAAGGACTTACTTCGTCGGATATACTGGATACTGCGACAGCGCTTCTTCTCCGGGAAGCTTCCGCTCTTATTGTCAGAAATATCAGGGAACTGATGGATGTAATAAAAAAACGGGCATATGATTATAAAGATACCCCTATTATCGGCAGGAGTCATGGTGTTCATGCCGAACCCATGACCTTCGGCCTGAAGTTCGCCCTGTGGTATGAGGATATGAAGAGAAACCTTGTCAGGATGAGGAAGGCCAGAGAGACGATAAGCATAGGGAAGCTTTCAGGCGCTGTCGGCACCTTCTCCAATATCCCGCCGGTCATCGAGGAGAAGGTATGCAGGAAGCTGGGCCTGAAGCCCGAACCTGTTGCAACACAGATCGTCCAGCGTGACAGGCATGCGGATTACCTCTTAACCCTGGCGCTGGTTGCTGCTTCCGTCGAGAAAATAGCAGTCGAGATACGGCACCTGCAGCGGTCCGAGGTGCTGGAAGTCGAGGAACCGTTTATGGCGGGGCAGAAAGGCTCTTCTGCAATGCCCCACAAGCGGAATCCCATCGGCTGCGAAAACCTCTCGGGGCTCGCCCGGCTTGTGCGTTCAAACGCAATGGCAGCGCTCGAAAATATCGCTCTCTGGCATGAGAGGGACATTTCCCATTCATCGGTCGAACGTGTGATAATACCGGACAGCTCCATCCTCGTCGATTATATGCTTCGCAGGATCAAAGTGATTCTTGAAAAATTGCACGTCTATCCGAAGAGGATGAAGGATAACATGGCAAGGAGCTATGGCCTCTATAATTCGCAGAGGGTCATGCTTGCGCTTATAGAAAAGGGCCTCAGCCGCGATCAGGCATACGATATCGTGCAGCGGACTGCCATGAAGAGCTGGAAGACGAGCACGCATTTCAGGAAACTGCTGCTGAAAGACAAGGAAGTCAAAAGATACCTGACGGCAAAGGAGATCGGGAATATCTTTGACCTCCGGTATTATCTGAAAAATGTGAATTATATATTCGGGAGGGTCTTTGGAGCAGCATAGAGAAAAAAACCTGGAAGAACCATAAACTATTTAACCTATAATTACAAAGAGTTTTCAAACAAAAAAAGCGGCTTTATTATGGATGTTTTAAATAACAAAAAGATTATACTGCCAAGGGGGCTCCGGGTACATCTCGTACCAAACGTCTTTGAGAGTTTCTTGCTGGGGAACCTTCAAGGCAAAATGATGATTGGATACTTTCGAAGCATGAAGAGGATGCCCAGGTTTTTAATGACTACAATGCCGCAATTTTGGATTTGCATGAATTGTGTTGATTACTGACTAAAAATAGGCACTTACTTGCAGTCTGCTCTCACAATAGCAATAAATTCAGTTTACGAAATATTCATGCTTAAGTAGAATTGCACCAATTCTCCCACATTTTGCGGTAACACGTTTCCAGATTTGCCGTAAATCGTTTGGCATCAGTAAGTGGTGAATGTGACATTCTATCCCGTAAACTTTTGCGTAATAACTGTAGTTTTTCAATGTCGGATGCCAGATTAACAGCGATTCCTGTGTATTCATCATGTGTTTTCGCAATAAGTTCCGGAAGTCCGACATTCGACAAAAGACTCACTCCCACACGCGATGCATGAGTATCTCCCTCAAGTGTAATGACAGGCACGCCCATCCACAGCGCTTCACAGGTTGTGGTCGCGCCATTGTAGGGAAATGTGTCAAGGGCAATATCAACTTGATTGTATAAATTAAGGTGTTCCACTGTCGAAGGTATCCACGAGAGCAGTTTGATCCTGTATCCTTCGATACCCTCCCTCGTAAACATATCGAGAGCATACCTATAGGTTACCCCGTCAGAAAGACTTTTCGTCTTCAGTAATAAGTGAGAACCGGGTAGAGCTTTAAGGATCTTTATCCAGATACCGATAAACTCAGGAGTCATCTTGGGGAAGTTGTTAAATGAACCAAACGTTATATGCCCCGTTGATCGGGCTGGTAAAGGTCCAATTTCAGGGCTGTCTTTGTCAGGCAGATAACAAAGAAAACTTTGAGGTAATCGTATCAGTTTTTCAGTGTAGAATTGATCTGTCTTTCCCAGGGGGTCAGTATAACCGTCAACAATCTTGTAATCTATCGTTGACAGCCCCGTGGTTGCGGGATACCCGATCCAACTAACTTGAACAGGGGCTGGCTTCCGTGCAAATAGCAATATTCTGTTATCCGCAGTATGTCCAGCAAGATCTATAAGTATATCAATGTTGTCTTTTCGTATCAGTTCAGTGACCTCTTCATCAGACATCCCTACTATTGTTCGCCACTGATCTGTATATTTCTGGATTGTTCTTGTTATTCCATCGATAACTAAACTGTTTGAATAACAGAATACTTCAAAATGTTCCCGGTTGTGAGCCTCTAACACCGGTTCAATAAAATATGCAACTGAATGTCTTCTGAAATCAGGTGAGCAATAACCAATTCTCAGCCTCCGATTTGGTTCACGTTCATTAGTATGAGGCAAAATAGCAGAAGACAAACGTTCTCCAAATTCCTTTGCAAA